>OGXK01000843.1_pt1 | contig 16200 bp, 19 predicted proteins | sample 1576261 | NCBI WGS metagenome assembly OGXK01 (sample SAMEA3541581, study PRJEB24748) | human gut metagenome | biome: human gut; feature: human-associated habitat; material: faeces | place: China | collected 2012 | reverse complement strand
TATGTTCTTCACTTTTGTGCAGTAAAGTTTTCCCACAATTATTTTACACTAACAAGGACGTTGCCTACAGCCAGCACCGCCCGTTACGGACGCGCCGTACCGCCGCAGGCGGATGCAAAAAGCCTGACAGACGGAGCAAGCGGCATCCGAGCGAAGTGATTGTACCGCGCAGAAAGAAAAAAGTAACAACCATCCTCCTATTTCTTTCCCCTATATTTTTTCGGGATTTTCTTCGGCGCGTCTCCGTCGAGGCCGTAGTGGCTGCGAAGCTTGCGCACGCCGCGGTTGATGACGGTCTGGATCGAAGGAATGGGGATGCCGTGTTCCTCGCTGATGGAGCGGAAGGTCTAGGCTTCCTTGTGGCGCAGGCAGACGAGGCGGCGTTCCTTCTCGTCGAGGGTGTCCAAAGCCCGCTGAAGCTCTTCTTTTTCTTCCAGCTCGATGACCCGGCCCATGGGACAGACGGCGTTCTGGTCTTCCAGATAGTCGGGCAGATCGGTCGTGCCGCCTTCGGGACAGTAGACGTTCTTTTCGAGCAAGGATTGTTCCTGCTTGTAGCGATAGGCGTCGTCGCCGAACTGCTTTCTGACGCGCCGGACGATGGCCAGGGGAACGTCCACGTTGTCCGCCAGGTCGTAGGAATAAATGCATTCAATCAAAGCGGTAGTCGCGACCGAGCGGGCGTCGTGAATGCTGCCGTACACGTAGCTGTATTTACGGGCCATGGATTGGATAAAGGGGTTGTACAGCTGACAAATATCTGCAATGGCATCGACGTCGCCCATCTGGACTTGACGGATGCATTGCCGTACAGGAATGGTCATACAATGTTGCCTCCTTGTAGGGCAAAACACCTTGAGCATACGTCCAAGGCATTTTGCGTTTTACTTATCATTATACCTTATTCGTCAAGAGTCTCGACCTGACGGGTAATGATGCGGCTGTTCTTCAAGGCCGTCAGATCGCCCTCGGCCGTCGCGAAAATTTTCTTTTCCAGCAGCGTGCTGACGGCGGCGTCGACGGTACCCTTGTCGAGGCCTTCTTTGGGATTTTTGAGGGAATAGACGACGCTGTTTCCGGCGGCGTCGGCAAATTCGAGCTGTAAGGTTCTGGTTTTAGTCTGAATCATGGTATGTTTCTCCTTTCGAAATGGAAAATACTGGCTTAGGCCGTAATTTCATTTTCAATGACTTCGCGAATCGACGTAATCGGATCGTCCTGCAGGGTGCCGATAGCCGTCGCCACAGCCGTGATACTTTCGGGCTCGGCCGAAGGCTTGAGGTGGGCAAAGGTCATCTGCCGCTTCTTCTGCGCCCCTTCGTGATCCTGATAGGAAACGGTGAGTTTCAACTTGCTGGAAATTGCAGTACGTTCTGCCATAATAAATTCCTCCTTTTGAATGTGAATATGTTTTCTGCCTTTGTTGGCGCAAAGACAGGGGAAGTATAGGATTGCGTTGTGTTCCAACGCAAGGACTAATATTACTTTTTTTCTTTCTGTGCGGCCAGAAAGAAGATCCTGCGATATGCCTCTATTATTTTTTCTTAGACGGAAACGGGGAGTCCCCTTTCATGCCCTTATACTTTCTTTCTGTACGGACAGAAAGAAAGTATACAAAGAAAGAACCGCCGCCCAGGTACTACCGAGCCTTGCGCCGCATCGGGCAGGCGGCGCGGTAAAATCGCTTCGCTCGGATACCGCTGTTTCCCGCCTGCCCGATACGGCGCAGCCGACTTACGTCGGCACGGCTCGTCCGTAATGGGCGGAACTACGCCCTAAGAGATATACAACAGCATGGAGAGTAAAATACATACACTTGATAAAATGATATGCGTTTATGTATTCAGGTATTCGGCATAATATAAAACAGCCTTATCTTATACACATTCTTATAATAACAAAACGCTTTATTTAATGAACGGCTGACCAGCATAACATGCTCCATCAGCCAGCACGCCTTACACCGGCATGAAAGAAGCTGCAAGTACCACGGTTTCTTCGCCCGTTACGGACACGCCGCGCCGCCTGTCTGACCCGCAGCAAGGCGTGGGAGTTCCGGGCTGGCCTCTTTCAGCATATGCGTTATGCTGCCGCCTTCCTTGCCATTGCCGGCCACTGCATAATTCCCGTGGCGATGGCCCGCGCTACGGCGTCGGCGCGGCTCTGGTACTGGCGGATGTCGTAGTCGTTGTCGATAAAGCACACTTCGACGACGACGGCAGGCATCACCGTATTGCGCAGGACGAAGAGGCCCGGCCGTTCCTTCAGCCCGCGGTCGGGCAGGTTGAGGACGGCTTTGATGTTGGACTGAATGGCATGGCCCAGGAGCAGGCTCTCCGCCGTGTGAGAGATGAGCGTTTCCGTGCCGGCAGCGCGTTTGTTGAAAGCGTTGAAGTGCAGGGACACGAAGGCGTCGGCCTCGGCGTCATTGGCTTCACCGCAGACGGCGTACAGGTTGTCCTGCTGTCCAAACAGGACGGCGACGCCGTTTCGTTCCAAATACCCTTTGACTTTCTGGGCCAGCTCATAGGCCAGGTCGCATTCGCGCAGTCCCAGGGCTTCGTTGACCGCGCCGGAATCAAGGAGCCGGTCGTGGCCGGCGTTGAGGTAGATTTTCATCGCTGTATTTCCTCCTAACGAAATATTGAATCAAACGAATCACAAATACAATAGTCTGTTTGTCGAGGTTTCTCAAATACTGCATAATCCGATGCATAGGATCGCCTCCTTCGTACAACTGCCATGTCGGCCGCCATGGCGTTCTGAATCTGTCGCGTCGGCGTCTCCTGCATGGGACGGCAGGCCGATAGTTCCTGTATGCCGAGACGCATCGAACCCCGGAACATCGACCGGGTATCCTCCGCCGCATTATATATAAATATGTATTATATACAGCGCAGGCCGCGCGTCGGGACTTGCGCCGTCAGCCGGCGCATCCCAGGGTCTTCATGCTCAGGCTGATCGTCCCGTCGGGCTCCAGCTCCATGACCATCTGGTAGGGAGAGGCCGTCCGTTGTTGTTCTGCCGCGTAGTCCATGCAATTCATAATTTCCAGCCAGTTTCTCCGGATGACGTCGTCGCTGATGTCGGGAAACCGCTGCCGGGCAAACTCGCGCAGCTCCGGCCCTATGTCCTGTTTCGGCAAGGGGCTGCCCTGCCTCAGCAAGTCGCGGACAGAGCGCAGCCGGCGGACGACGGCGGGGTTTCTGCGTACCGGCACCGGCGGCGGCATACTCTCGCGCCGCTGCATATCGCGGCGCATAGCCCGCCACTCGGCCAGGATTTCCGCGATGGTCGGCGCAAACTTACAGGTCTGGGCCAGGCGGGCGCCCAGCTCCGCGCCTTGTTCCTCCGTCAGCCCGGCGGGCAGGCTGGCCTTCAGCACGTGTATGAACTGCGGATTCATATTCATCCGCCTGCCGAAGCATGACACTAACGTATTCATCAATACTTGCATACCCATGGCAATCATCCTTTCCCCTTCGCCGCGGCTGTCCGCCGCTGTTGGCGAGAATCGAGCGGATATAGTTGAGGTTATTTCCCTCAGCGCCCCGCTCCTTGGCAATAGCTACAGCACGGCAGACGGCGTCGATACCCCACCGGCATTCCATCTCGTCTAAGGCAAGCTGCGCCGCCCGATGGATACCGCCAAAGACCTGGGCGTAATATGCCGCCGCTTCGCCTCCTGCCGTCTTCTCAGGAGCTTCGGCAGTACCGCCGTCATCTCGGCAGCCCCCTTCGCCCTGCTTCTGACGGAAGCGGGCCACGCGGCTGCGCGTCTGCTGGCAGCGGCGTTCGTCCTTGTCGAAATCCTGCAATTCTTCCCAGTCGACGAGGCGAATGCGGCCTTCTTCATCGCGGCGGATGAGGTCTATCTGCTCTAAGAAATCAAGGGCTTTTTCGACGACGTCGCGGCGGCGGCGAAGGACGCGGGCAATGTATTCGCCCGTCAGGGGCACCTGCTCCGACAGGCAGGCGTAGCCGTCGCAGTTGACCGTCCCGGCAATGTCCTTGAGCAAAAACCAGACGACGAAGTACGTCTCGCCGTGGCGCTGGCTGAGCATGGCCATGACCTTCGGGTCGCCAAACAATCCAATTTTTGTTTTCATCCAACGAAGTTGTTTCATTTTCGGTCCTCCCGTTCGTCAGCTCCTGGGGGCTGCGTTCTATAATAGTAAGGGAAAAGGCCCCGTCGTTTTATGTCTCCTCATGGAAAAATTTCTCTCCGTCTATTCCGTCCGTTCCGGGGCGACGCCCGTAACGCTGCGCATCTCTTCTCTTATCTCCCTCTTGTCTCCTCTGGTCTTGTCTTTTCTAGTCTAGGGCGTTACGTACGCGTTACATCCCTTGATGCCAACAGCGAAAAACGGCGTATCCATACGGATTCTCACATCTGCGCTGCCGTCGGATATAGAGAAAAAGGCATGACAAAAGCCGCCCGAACCTGGGCCAAAGGGGCCGGATTCGAGCGGCTATGTCGTATCGTTCGTCTTATCTCCGTGTACAAAAATGAGGACAAACCGAAGGCTTTCGGCTCGCATTCCTGCCGAATGACAGGCTGACAGGACTGCGCCGCCGGAGCTGTAGTATATCAATATAATATAACAAAGTCTTATACATGCATATGGAGAATAGATTCACGCAAAGCCGTCAGCGGACGGGAACATAGCTGAGTTCCGCTTCTTCGTCCGTTCCTTCGAGCTTCATGATGACCGGGCGCAGGCCGTCGTTGCAGCTGCAAATGGCGACGTTGGGCTTAGCGATCCAGTCGCCGTGATAAAACAAGGTCTTGCCGTCGCCGTGAGCCAGGGCGAAGACGTACTGATAGATTGCCTTCCACGCTTCGTCGCAGAATCCCTCGGGCTTGGCGTAGTCGGCGTAAAAGACCTGGCCTTCCCGCATCATGGGACAAGCCGTGAGTCCCGGCACGCCGTACTGGGCGGCCAGTTCCGCATCCAGCGTCGTCTTGAGTATGGTAATTTTTACGTTTTTCATGGCAGAGCTCCCTTCTCCGGCTGAGCCGGGTTGACTTGTATATCCTTCTTCTCTTATGATAAAAAAGAAAAGACAGATTGTATAGTACGCACTTTTTTGACATATACTATGGAGAAAGGAAGTATCCCCTCATGAGCATGAAGCCCTACGAAGGAGCCCTGCAGGCCTTGTCCGACGTCCCCTTCGGCTACACCCTGTCCCTAATCGGCGGCAAATGGCGGCTAATCATCTTGTATTTTCTCGTCGAATACGAAACCGTCCGCTTCAACGAGCTGAAGCGAAAAATCGGGGCCATTACCTACAAGACGCTGAGCGAGCAGCTGAAAGGCATGGAGCGCGACGGCCTGATCGTCCGCCGGGAATATCCCCAAATCCCGCCGAAGGTCGAATACAGCCTGTCAGACAAAGGGCGCTCCCTCTACCCGATCATGGAAGCCATGTGCCGCTGGGGCGAGGCCCATCGGCCCGACGATGCCGCACCTGAACCCACGGAAGAACCAGGCGAATAGCCCTGGCGCCATGACGCGCGCCTTGACGGCAGCGGGCTCAGCCGTTATAATAAAGGTGAAAAAAGCGAGGCCCTGTGCCAACACACGGTATAGCCCCCGCAATGGTTACAAAATTGTAGCCGTCTTAGTCGGGAAAACTAAGGTGACGGCTACTTTTTTGTTACATTTTGCAACAAAACCACAAGAACGATGAGTAATAACAACGTTATGTTTGTATCGCTCATAGGCATCACCCCCGTTTCATACAGATTCGGGGGCTTTTTTCATCGTCTGCCGGACAGTATGATATGCAAATACCCGTCTCAGCAGCTGTCTGCCGAGGTGGTATAGGGCGCACCTTGACGGCAGCGGGCTCAGCCGTTATAATAAAAGTGAAAAAGCGAGGCGCTGTGCCAGCAAACGGTATAGCCCCCGGATAGATTACGTACAAATAAACAACCGTTTCTAGTCTGGGAAAACTAAGGTGGCGGTTACTTCTTTGTCGTATCTTTCAACAACATGACCAAAACGATAAACAGTAACAAGGTTACATTGGTGTCGTTCATGGGCATCACCCCCGTTTCATACAGATTCGGGGGCTTTTTTCACCGCCTGCCGTGATGGCGCAGCGCCTCTTAGGCAATAATATACAAGATGACCATATATATCGTCAATGCATTTCAGTCCATATGTTCGCTGTATGATTTCAAAATACGCAAATACCCGTCCGGCCGATTGTCGCCGAGACGGGTATTTTATATGCTTTATGATTCGTCATCAGCGTTCCACGCTTCGTCGGGAAGGGCCGTAATATCCGGCCAGGCTTCGTTGATGGCTTTGGCCATGAGGCGCTTGCCCGGCGGGTCGAGGTGGAGCCCGTCAACGGCCAGGTCTTCCCGCAGCTCGCCCCGTTCGTCGGCCATGCCCGGCGTAATGTCTACGTGAACCTGGGTCTTCACATAGGAATTGACCGCCGCAATGGCTTCGCGCCAGCTCCGTACCGTGTCCTGCCCAAAAGCCGCACGGATGTTGTCCGGATTGAGGGGCGGCAAGGTGAGAAAGACGGGTCGGATACCGTATGATAGGCATTTCGCTTTGACCTGTTCCATGTCGGCGATGACCTCGGCTGGCTCGACGCCGGCGCGGAGGCTGTTCGTCCCCATGAGGATGAGCAAGTACGGCGGCCGGAAGGGCACGACGTCCTTGTCAAACCGCTCGACGGCCGTGCGGCTCGTGTCGCCGCTGAAGGACAGGTTGACCGTAGGGAACGCGAGGTAATGGCCGTAGCTGAATTCCCAGTCCGCCGGCGAGTAGGACACGCTGCCGCCGCCGTGGCTGATGCTGTCTCCGTAGATAGCGGCCGCGCAGGGCCGGCTCGGGTCGGTCGTATACGACGAGGCGTCGGAGTACACGCCCAAAGGACTGCCGTCGCTGCGGACGGCCCGGACGCGCCAATAGAAGGGCTGCGCCGACATGCGCGCCTGGCTGTCGTACTGATGGGCGATAGGCGTCGTATAGACGGCGATGCGGTGCGCCGAGGGCGCTGTGCCGTTGGGATTTTCCGGCGGGGCGTCGAGGATTTCTACTTCGTAATGGTCGGCGTCGGGCATGGCTATCCAGTCGTATACGGGATAGAGCAGGGTCTGCCCCTGGCCCTGATTGTACGTCGACAAGGGAACGGGCTTGACTACGTCCTGTTTCTGCCAGTCTACGGGCAGGGGCTCCAGCTCGGAAAAGGGGCCGATGGCCTGTCCGCGCAGGTTCAGGGGCTTGACGCGCCAGTACAGGACGGGCTCGCGGCAGCCGGCGGGAAGCAGGATCTCGCAGGCCGTATTATAGACGCGCTGCACAGCCATGACCGGCTCGTAGCACGGAGACGGGCCGCCGCCATGGCGCTTTACAACCTGCACGTCGTACATGACGGCGCCGTCGATACGGCTCCAGCACAGGATAGGCCGGGACGACGCCGGATCGTCCGCCGTATAATGTGCTATGATAACGGGCTGATGCCGGCAGTCTGTCTCCGCGTGGTCGATCAACAGATGGCGGGCTTGTTCCATCGGCGGGTCGACGAGCTCCTGGGGCTCTGCCGTCTGATAGGCCACGGCGACGAGGCCCGCACCCAGGGTAAGGGCTGTCAGGACGGCGCAGCAGAAAGCGCTGTAACGCATGGCCTTCTCCTCCTTTCTCAAAATCAAAGGCAGCATAACGACGCGCCGCCGTCGGGCAGGAAGTCTGTCCCGTCGGCGGCGCGTATCGTATTGAGCCTACGAAACTTCGGCAGGCTGCTGGGCTTCCGCCGCGGCCTGTTCGGCTTCTTCTTTGGCTTTCTTATCTGCTTCGTACTGTTTTTTCCACTCTTTGTTGAGCTTCTTGATTTCCTTTTCCGACAACATGGCCGGCTCGGCCTTCAAGGCCTTTTCCAAGGACTGGGTAATAGCCCCTCCGTCGTCGCCGGGCGCGCAGGTCATGATGCGCAGGCCGTTGACGTAAATGTCGGAGCCATGCTGGGCTACGTTCCATGCCGGCGGATAGATGGGAGCGTCCTTGTCGGCCTTCTTGCCCTTTTCATTCTGCTGGTTCAGCGGCACGGCCTGGACCTCGTCTTCATCGATGGCCTCGCCGTACTCGTTGTGGGTCACGCGGGCCAGATTGCCCGCCGCCAGAAAGGCCCTGCGCCGCGGCGAGTAGTCGCCCGACGGGACGGGATGGATGACCGGCTGGGCGTTGACGTACACGACGTCGCCGCCGACCTGGACGTGGTTGCCCGACCACTGGCTCATGCGGAAAGCCAGCTTTTCAATGCGGCTGGTCATCTGCGGATGGTTGTTCGGATTGATGATGCGCTTGAAGCCTTCCTGATACAGCTCGCCGTACTGCTCGTAGACGAGCTGCATGGACGAGGCCGCGCCGCCGACGTTGTACTGGGTGTTCTTAAAGACGTCGAACCCGTGGGCGTCGGCTTCTTTTTCCTGATCCATCGTCACCACTTCGTTGTCGATGTAGTTGACGGCGACGCTGCCCAAGAGGACGTCGAGGACGTTGAGGTCGCCGCCGAGAGCCACGTCGACGAGGGTGGCGATGCCGATGCTCTTCAATACGCCGTTGACGGCATGGCGTTTTTCGCCGTGCTGCATTTCATGGCACAGCGTAAAGGCCAGCTCGTCGTCGCTCAGGGCGTCCATCATGCCCTTGTTGACGGAAATGACGCCGCCGATGGTTTCAAAGGCGTTCAGGTCCTCCGACGGGTTGGCGTACACGTCGTATTGGCGTTCGATCATGCCCGTGGCTACGATGTTGCGCTGAATCCCTTCCAGGCGGTCGCCGTAGGCTTCGCCGGCGACGACGCCCGTCTTGGCCTGGGTGCTGGCCAGCATCTGCTGCTTCGCGCCGTCGTCCATTTTCGTCAGCTGCTGCTTTGCCAAGGTCATGGCGGCGGCCCCGTAGGCCAGGGTCTGCCACCACGACGCGGCCATAACCGTGCCGACGGGGACGGCGAACAAGGTCAGGCTCAGGAAACCTGCCGTCAAGGCTTTCTTCCAATGTATCATGTTATACCATCTCCTTTGGCAGGGACTGGCAGAGGGCTTCTTTTTCTGCCCGGGGCATCTGCTTGATCTGCCATTCCCAGTGCATCGCGTCGTGCTTCGTCGGGAAGGCCCGGCTCCACACGAGGCGGACGGGACGACGGGAACGAGTATACTTGGCGCCGCGGCCCGCGTTGTGAGCGGCGACGCGCTTGTCTACGTCCAAGGTCCAGCCGGTGTACAGCGTGCCGTCAGCGCAGCGCACCATGTAGGTATAAAACGGCATGGAACCTCTTAGAGCGTATCCGTAATGGCGACGGTTTCGAGGACTACGTCGTCGAGAGGACGGTCGAAACGGTTCGTCGGCACCTGGCTGAGGGCTTCGACGACGTCGTAATTTTTGACGACCTTGCCGAAAATGGAGTGATGGTTCTGGAGCCACGGCGTCGGCACGACAGTGACGAAGAACTGGGAGCTGCCCGTGTTGGGGCCGGCGTTGGCCATGGCCAGGACGCCCGGTTCGGCAAAGGTCAGGGACGGGTCGAATTCGTCGGGGATCATTTCGTCCGAGCCGCCGTAGCCCGTGCCTTCGGGGTCGCCGCCCTGAATCATGAACTGGGGAATAATGCGGTGGAAAATCGTGCCGTCGTAAAAGCCCGATTCGGCCAGCTTGCGGAAGTTCGCCACCGTAATGGGCGCCTTGTCGGGGAATAATTCGACGGTGAAATCGCCGTGATTGGTCTTAAATACTGCGTATACTGTGTCTGCCATCGTACAGCCTCCTATGTGTTTTCTCTATACTACTTATATTATAGCATAAGAAGGACCGGGAATATATCCATCCAGAGAGATGGGCCCGTCCTATGCTTGTAAGAAATTATACTATATTCTCGCCCGATATGCCATGTCCTGCAGCCAATCCGTATCGACCTGCCGCCGCTCGACTTGACAAATCGAATGGACGGTGGTATAGTATATTCGTTCATCAGATATTTAACTAGTTAATTATCTGATTTTTATTTTGCTATATAGTTAACTAGTTATCTACTTCTAAAGGGAAAGGTCTTGAGAACTATGACTAAAGCTCCGTTATGGACGAAACGTTTCGTCGCTATCATTTTGGCAAACGGCTTATTATTCGCCAGCTTTCAATGCCTCTTGCCGACAATGCCCATGTACGCCGCGTCACTCGGCGCATCGGGGTTGGAGTTAGGTATTATTTCCGGTATCTTCGGCGTATCTTCGATTTGTATCCGCTTCTTTACAGACAATCTCGTTGCCCGGCTTGGCAAAAAAAAGTGCTTATACTTGGGATTATTTTTTTCGTTAGCTGCCGCAGCGGCATACGCCTACTTTATTTCAATCGCAATGCTTACAGCCGCCCGCATCGTTCAAGGGTTGGGATTTGGCTTGGGATCCACCTTTGCCGCCGCCCTGGCCGTCGATATTATTCCTTCATCGCGCCGCGGCGAAGGCCTCGGCTATTTTAGTACCAGCAACGCTGTCGCCATGGGCATCGCTCCAGCCGCAGGCGTTTCCTTACTGACAGGGCTGGGTTCCGACGCGCTGTTTGGCTTTTCCTTTTTAACGGCTGCCCTGGCTATGGTCTGCGCTTTTTTCAGCAACGAATCGCTCAGCGCTATCCGCAGAACCCGCCGCATGACTCAAACCAAAGTTTCCTGGAAAAATCGCTTTTTTGAATCAGGCACGGGTTTTCCTGCCTTTTTCACAATGCTGTTCGGATTTTCTTACGGCAGCGTCAACACCTTCGTCGCCATGATGGCCCAGGAAGCTCATATTGAACGAGCTGGTTTATTTTTCGTCGTCGGCACCTTCTTCGTCTTTGCTACTCGAACCTTCGGCGGACGAGTGTACGACCGCAAAGGGCCGATTTGGGTCCTGCTCCCGGGCATCATCGCCTATGCCGTAGCCGCTTTCATCATTATTCATGCGTCATCCTTCATCATGCTTATGACAGCTTCAGTCTTTTATGGAACAGGAGCCGGACTCATCATGCCGTCCCTGATGACCTGGCTGTTTAACGCCGCCCTTCCTGAACGCCGCAGCAACGCCAGCGCAACGTATTACAATATGCTGGATGTCGGTACTTGTATCGGTATCATTGGTCTTGGAAGTGCCGCCGCTTCTATTGGATATATTAAAATGTATTATTTTGTCTTAGCCGCTATGCTGATATTCCTCGTTGTATTTCTTGTACAGCATATATTAAAACTCGGCGCCTATCAAAGAAAGGAGATTTCCCATGTCTGATACGATTATGCTAGACGACGCCCTCATCCATCATATGTACCTGGTCATGCGCGCCTTTACGAAAGGCGTCAACGAAGCCTTAAAACCACTTAATTTATACAGCTCCGAGTGGACCGTCCTCAACTTCGTCGCCAAGCACGACTCCTTTCCTCAGTCGGACATCGCCGCGGCGCTGGAAATCGAAGGAGCAGCCATTTCCAAGACCCTGAGCAAGATGGAGCAGAAAGGACTCATCGTGCGGACGAGCAGCCAGGACAAACGGGAAAAACGCATTTCCCTCACGGAAAAGGGCGGGGAGCTGTACCCCCTGGCAGCCCAGGCCGCCGGCAATCACCGCAGCGCCGTCTTAGCGGGCCTCTCACGGGACGACCGGCAGCAGATGCTGTCCTTCATCCAGTCCATGCTGGATCATATCCACAGCGATTAATTCATACAAAAAAACTGCAATATTGCAAATCCGTTGTATTTACAACAGACAGATACCTCCTTTGCCACTATACTTAGTATATCAACTGAAATGAGTATCGTTCCAAAGGAGGTCTTTACTATGGAAAATAAAATGTTCTGTTTTCAATGTGAGCAAACGATGAGAGGCACTGGCTGCACGGGCTGCGCCGGCGTATGCGGCAAATCGGCTGCCGCAGCAGATTTGCAGGATGAACTGACCAGCGCCCTCATCGGCCTGGCCCGCGTCTGTCAGACAAATGCTCCGACAGCCCAGACGCACCGCCTCGTGCTGGAAGCTTTATTTACAACGATTACTAACGTCAACTTCGACGAATCAACTATTCAGATCATGATAGATAGAGTGCGTGCGGAAAAAGCGGCCCTCGGCGGACAGGCCGGCGACTATGACGTCCGTCAGATTTGGAAAGCCGACGAAGATATCCGCTCCCTGAAATCTCTCATCCTCTTCGGCCTGCGCGGCATGGCAGCCTACGCCTATCATGCCCTCATGCTGGGCCGCAGCAGCGAAGAGGTCGACGCCTTCTTCTTGAAGGGATTGGCTACCCTCGGCGAAGACTGGGGCATGGATGAACTCCTGCCCATCGTCATGGAAACGGGCAAGGTTAACCTGACCTGCATGGCTCTCCTCGACGAAGCCAACACGACGGCGTACGGCACGCCGACGCCGACGACGGTTCCCCTGACGATTGAAAAGGGCCCCTTTATCATCGTAACAGGCCACGACCTGAAGGATTTGGAACTGCTCCTGAAGCAGACCGAAGGAAAAGGCATCAACATCTATACCCACGGCGAAATGCTGCCGGCCCACGGCTATCCCCTGCTCAAGAAATACGGCCATTTGAAGGGCAACTTCGGCACAGCCTGGCAGAATCAGCAGAAGGAATTTGACAACGTTCCCGGCGCTATTCTGTTCACGACAAACTGCCTCATGCCGCCCCGCAGCTCGTACAGCGACCGCGTCTTCACGACGGAAGTCGTCTCCTACCCCGGTCTCGTCCACATCGGCGAAGATAAGGACTTTACGCCGGTCATCGAAAAGGCCCTGGCCCTGGGCGGATACAGCGAAGAACAGCATTTCACGGGCATCAACGGCGGCACGACGGTCATGACCGGCTTCGGTCACGGCACAGTTCTTTCTGTCGCCGACAAAGTCATCGACGCAGTCAAAGGCGGCGCCATTAAACACTTCTTCCTCGTCGGCGGCTGCGACGGCGCCCGTCCGGGCCGCAATTACTATACGGACTTTGTCAAACAGACTCCGGCTGACACGGTCATCCTGACCTTGGCCTGCGGCAAATACCGCTTCAACGACCTCGACCTCGGCACTGTAGGCGTCGTTGCACTGCCCCGCATCATGGATATGGGCCAGTGCAACGACGCCTACAGTGCCATCAAAGTAGCAGTCGCCCTGTCAGAAGCCTTTGGCTGCGGCGTCAACGACCTGCCTCTCACCTTGGTTCTCTCCTGGTACGAGCAGAAGGCCGTCTGCATTCTCCTCACGCTCCTGTACCTGGGACTCAAGAACATTTACCTCGGCCCGACGCTGCCGGCCTTCGTATCGCCGAATGTCCTGAACTTCCTCGTAGAAAACTACAACATCACCCCCATTTCCACACCGGAAGAAGACTTGAAAAAGATATTGGGCTAATCCTATCAGCTCGCTACGGCACACCTCGCCGCAGCGAGTTTTTCTATGCCTCCAGCTCATAATATAACGTCCTTCTCCCTATGGCATAAAGGCAAATCGTGATACAATACAAATAAGAATAGTAAAAAAGGAGGCGGCTATGGCTCAGCAATTAAACCGGCTAAACGACGTATTTTTCAAATATCTGCTCGGCGATACGAAAAAGAAATTTCTCACGCTGAGCTTTATCAACGGAATCCTGAACCGGACCGACGATACATTGTTCACCGATTTAGAGTTCTTAGACAAAGAAATGACGCCTATCATGCAGGACGGCAAGGTATCTGTCCTGGATATCCGGGCGAAAATGAACGACGGCACGCAGGTCAATATTGAAGTACAGGTCTGCAAAGACCCAGACATGGCCCGCCGTTCCCTCTACTATTGGGCAAAAATGTACGGCAGCGAGCTCCGCGAAGGCGAGTCCTATGACAAGCTCATGCCGGCCATTTCCATCAACCTGATGGATTTCAACGCCTTTGCCCAGTATACGGCATGCCATCATTCATACCATATCTGCAACGATGAAACAAAGGACATCCTCATCGACGATTTAGAAATGCACTTTATCGAGCTGGAAAAAATCCGCATCGGCGACATCCGCAAGCTGCGGAAATCAGAGCGCTGGATCGCCTATTTTTCCCACCAATGCAGCGACGAAGAACGGGAGGTGCTGGCTATGAGCGAACCGGCCATCAAAGAAGCGATGAAATGCGAAATGTATTTCACCCAGGATGAAAAGCTGCGCCGGAAATACGAAATTCAGGAAAAAGCGCGGCGCGACTATATTTCTATGATGCACAATATCGAAAAAAGCCGGACCGAAGGCTGGCAGAAAGGCCTCGAAGAAGGCAGGGCCGAGGGCCGTGAAGAAGGACGGGCCGAAGGGCGCAAGGAAGGACGTGAAGAAGGTCGGCTGGAGGAACGGAAACGGCTGACGGAACAAACCGTAGCGACGATGCTCCAGGAAGGCCTGTCCCATGAACTGATCGCCCGCATCATGAACCTGCCAATAGAAACCATCCAGGCCATTGCCGCCGCCCAGCCTGCGCCGGCAGCAGAGTAATTGTATAAAAAAACATCAGGTACGTGAAGCCGTTCCTGATGTTTTTCTTTGGCTGCTCCACGCTATAAGGAGATACATGGGGCAGCCCATCGGCATTGCAAGGAGATGAAATTCATGCATTCCTCTATAGTAGAACAAATCAATACCTATATCCGCAGCCGCCATTCTCAATTTACAGAATTGCTGCGCCAGATTATCACCATTCCCTCGCCGACGGGGCAGGAGGGCAAAAAAGCCGCCTGGGTGCTGAAATATCTGCATAACCTAGGCCAAGGGCAGACCTACATCGACGAGGCGGGAAACGTCCTCTGTCCTTGCCAAATCGTGGGGCAAACAGCCTTTCCGCTGTACAGCGCCCATATGGACACCGTATTCAAAGGCCCTACGAATTTGACGCCCCGCATAGACGGCAATATCCTCGCCGCTCCGTCGTGCGGCGACAACAGCGCCGGCGTCGCAGGACTGCTGTTTCTCATCGCCATGATCCGAGACCTGGATCTCTCCCTGCCGCAGGGAGCCCTCTTCGCCTTCAACGTCGGCGAAGAAGGCATGGGCAATCTCAAGGGCATGCGCCGCATCATGGCCGACTGGAAGGTGCGCATTACGGAAGTCGTCGCCGTCGACTGTACCTTCGACGACGTCGTCGCCATTCCCGTCGGGTCGCGCCGCTACCGCGTCTCCATCGAAGCCCAGGGCGGCCACAGCTGGATGCACTTCGGGCACACCAGCGCCATCGCTGCCGCTGCGTCGCTCATTTCCAAACTCTACGCCCTGCCCGTCCCGTCTGCGCCGAAAACGACATATAATGTCGGCACTATCTGCGGCGGCACGACGATTAACTCCATCGCCGCCAGCGCCGAATTCACTGTCGACCTGCGCTCCGAATCACACGACGAATTGGAAAGACTGGACAAGGCCTTCCTGCGCCTCGTCTCCGACGCCCGGCGGGACAGCCTGACCCTTACGACGACCCTCCTCGGCGAACGGCCCTGCAGCAGCGGCGCAGACATCTCGGCCCAATGCCGGCGCATCGCCGCCATCCGCAGCAAGTACGGCCTCGGCACGCCCTTTATTTCCGGCAGTACCGACGCCAACATCCCCCTCAGCCTGGGCATCCCGGCCCTGTCCTTCGGCGTCTGCCGCAGCCACGACGAACACACGACCCACGAATGGCTGGAACTCGATACGATAGAAACGGGGCTGCAAATCTTGGCAGAATATATGTTGACGGATTCAACTGCATCCATATAAAGTATCGTTTAACGAACTTGGCGGTACGCATATCTGTCTGTTATATTATAAAGAAATAAAGTAATCAAAAGGAGGGGATGGAGGTAACATCATGAGAAAGCATACTGTCATTCTGATTAGCCTGTTATTCATGCTGCTGTTTTCATGTACACATGCAGGTGCAATTGACTTAGCGCAAGGTCAGTACCTAAAAATATCTGAAGATACGGTGACGGAAGTATATGTAAATATCCACTCTCCTTCAATTATAAAATGCTCTCCACCGTATTATACAATTCAAGGAGAAACAATCCTGCATAACAAAAAACATAATACTATAGTTGTGTATCCAACGATATATACTTATGACTACGCCAGACAAAAAATATTTTTTGAATGTAATAAAATCTCAAGGTTAATTGTAAAATGAATTTGAACAGGTAATCAAAAAAACAAAAATCCATAGTG
>OGXK01000838.1_pt1 | contig 16240 bp, 1 predicted proteins | sample 1576261 | NCBI WGS metagenome assembly OGXK01 (sample SAMEA3541581, study PRJEB24748) | human gut metagenome | biome: human gut; feature: human-associated habitat; material: faeces | place: China | collected 2012 | reverse complement strand
ATAAAAACATACCCTTCTTGCGATTTCATCAATTCTTAATTTGTATGATAATTTTCCTGATGTAGCTTCTCCACTTGGAAGAGTTGTAGGAATGTTATCATATCCATAGAATCTTGCAACTTCTTCAGCAATATCACACATACCAACTAAATCGGGCGGATAAGATCTCGAACATCGCGGGCACGCTCACGGGCGGTGGTGATCTCTCGTTTGCTGCGGGCGAACTCACCGTTTCCGGTTCGAGTTCGTCAAACTACGACGGCACCGTTTACGTCGGCAGCGCCAACTCCGAGGCGGTGCTCACGATCTCGGGCGCCGGCGCGCTTGGGACGGGGTCGATCGTACTCGGGACGCACAGCGGGTCCGCGGTCAACATCTACGGGACCGAGGGTCAGACCTTCGTTAATGAAATCAGCGGCTCCGGTACGATCAACGTCGATCTCTCGGGCGGCGCCTTTGCGTTTGGCACCGAACAGCTCGGCCTTTCGACGGGTAGCACGCTTGTTCTTGACGGCGCTACCTTTGACTTGATCTCCTCGGACGTCAATTTCAACGATGATGTTGCCGGGAAGCTTGCCATTGAGCTAACAGATGGTTCGAAGCTTATTAACGACGGCAGCGCGGACAAGGACGTCTACTCGCTAACGCTCAACGGCGGCACGATTGATCTCGGCGAAATCAACACCGAGTTCGGTCAGATCAATCTCGTGAGCGAAGAGGGTACGCTCAATATCATTAACAAGACGACGATCGACATCGCCTCGCAGTCGGACGACAATGTGACCGAGTCGGGCGACCGTACGATCACAGACGGTTCCGAACTGCTTACGGGCGGCGTTTTCTACCTCGATATTTTCACGGGCGTCAAAAACCTGAACGGCATCGAGAATCTCGTGCTTGAACAGGGTTTCTCGGGTACGACCGAAAAGCTGCTTCAGGACGCCGATCCAAATTCCGATGGGCTCGAACTTGTCGCGAACATGACGCGCGACGACGGCACATTCAAGTACGACGGCAGCAAGGTTTACCTTGAGTATCGCTTCAAGGAGATCGAGCTTCTGCGTGAAGAGCTCAACCAGGGGCTCCTTGTTGACGCCGAGCAGAAACCCGGCGGCACGCTTTCGGCGAAAATTACCGGTTCTGGCAATCTGAAACTTGACGGTACGCTCAACCTCGGCACGGCCGGCACCGTCAACGACTACACCGGCAGAACCTACGTTCTCGGGGACGGCGTCGTTACGATTCAAGCCGACAGCGCCTTTGGTCAGACGAAGGATCTCGACATCGCAACGGGCGGCGTCGTTAAGCTCAACGGCTTTGACCAGACGGTCGGTGCGCTTTCGGGCACTGGCAAGCTTGAATTCGCTTCCGGTTCCGACTTTAAGCTCGACAACTATCTCGACAAGGAGGGCGCGCAAAGCATCGACATCAATAACGAGCTTGTCGGGGCAGCAGGCGCGACCTTCACGATTGACGGAACCTACGGTACCGGCGAAAACGATCATGCGTCCGTTTCCTTCGGCAGAGAAAACAATCTCGGCGGGATGACGTTCACGCTGCGCAATGCCAAGTTCGACATTGGGGGCACGGGAGACTTTGACTATCTCACGAGCAGATCTGCGAACGACTTCGTTCTTTCGACGGGCGCTGCCGTGACGGTGAACGGCACGTCGGGCAATCTCTACGACTACAACGAACTTTCGTTTGCGGGCGGCAGCCTCGACGTCACGAACGTAACGCTCGTCAAGGAAGGCACGGGCGCTTCGACCGCTGCGGTCATCGAGACGAACAAGCTCGACCTCAACGGCAACGGCACGCTTTCTGTTGCGGCGAAGATCGACTCGAGCTTCGACGTTCTTGCCGACGACCAGGCTAATTTCGTTTCGACGCTCATCAAGTACGGCGAGCTTGACGGCAACAAGAGCAATCTCAAGCCGTCGACAACTTTCTCGTCTTCGGCCATCGAGCAGGGCGGCACGAATGTGGCCTACGTCAACTGGGACGGCGACATCACGGTCGATGAAAGCGCGAAGACCGTCGGGATGTCCTACCGCGTTGCGGCCATTCAGCTTGCGGACGAAACGGGCGACGGTCTCAAACTGAGCACCGGGAACACCGCGGGCGTAGACGCAGCGCTTGATGCACTCGTGACCGATTATGGAACGCATGCCGGTAACATCACTTTCGACGGCGGCCGAATCACGATCGGATCGGGTACGGTTGACGAAAAGGCCAATACCTATACCGGTACGACCAACGTCAGGTCGAATTCGACGGTGACCCTTGCGAAGGACGGCGCTTTCGGTAGAACCGATCTGCTCAATATCTCGAACGGCCAGGTGAATTTCAACGGCAAGTCCGAAACGCTTGGTTCGATCAATGTAGGCAGCTCGGGCAGCATCACGGGGGCTGGATCCGTTACGCTCGGCATTGCGGGCTATGACGAGAAGAGTTCGACGATTCTCGGCGAACATTCGGGTTTCACGGCCGACGTGACGCTCGCGAACGGTCATACTCTGACGCTCAACGATACGATCGGCATCGGTTCTAGCGGTACGATTAAACTCGAAAGCGGCACTGATCTTGTCATCAATGACGAGGCCGGCGGCAACTTCACGAAGACCGTTTCGGGTGCCGACAGCGCTGAAATTCTGTTAAGCGGTAAAGCCATCGGTATCTTCGCCGACAACTCGAACTATTTGGGCAATTGGACGCTCACGGACGGCACGACCGTTTCCGTGAACGGATCTGGCAACGTCGGTGTTGACGCCATCCTCGGCGCGGGCGGGACGGTCGCGCTCGGCAATACCGGCGCGCTTACCCTCTCGCAGGATAGCGGCAGCATCTCCGTCGACAATGTCTTTGCCGGCGCGGGCGAACTTGTTGTGACCGGAACGGAAGGTCAGACGTTCGACTTCAGCCGCAAGTGGTCCGGTGCTGAGGCGTCCGGCTTTACGGGTACGCTCAGCCTTAACGGCGGCATTCAGACGACTGTGGGCGGTCTGGACGACTCCTCGGGCGTCAACAATGCTGCGAACCTTGCCTACGCTGACTTCAATCTCGGCAGCGCCTCGACGCTTAACGTCGCGCTCCAGGATTCGATTGTCGATACGTTCGACGTGCTCAACGTCAGCGGCGGCACGATTTCGTTTGCCGGCGAGTTCGGTCTCGGTGCGACGACCGAAGAACTCGGTCGTCTGCAGGTTGGGTCGCTTTCCGGTTCGGGCAACATTGCGCTTACGATCCCCGATGCGAACGATACGGTTGACCAGACGATCAAACAGAACGATCTTCTGACGATCGACGACGTCTCGCACTTCCAGGCGCTCATCACGGCTGAGACCGGTTCGGTCTCTGCGAGCGGCTGGAAGCTCAACGGCGAAACCACCACTTCGGGCACGGGTCTTCACCAGGCGGTTCGCAATGCCGACGATACGGAAACTGTCGCGCATGCGATCTACGATTACGCGCTTGCGACCGGTGAGGCTAATTCGGGGAACGTATCCAACAACGATTCGCTTGGCATTGAGTACACGCTCAAGACGGTCGACATTGTCGACGCCAAGACGCTCGAGCTTTCCGACAGCGGCACTCTCAGCGCCGTGATTACGGACTCGAGTGGCGCTGGCACGCTCCTCATTACGGGTCAGATCGAGCTGACTGGTCAGAACGAATACGAAAGCGTCACCTGGGTTTCGGGTGCTAACGCTTCGCTTACCGTCGGTTCGTCCGGCCTCGGTGCAACGAGCAGCCTTGAGCTTTCGGGCGGTGCAACTTTTGTTAATGCCGCAGGTGCCACCAACTCGGCAGAGAAAATGAGCTCTTCCGGCTCGAATATTGTTCTGAATAAAGGTTCGGAACTGAAGCTTACGGGTGGCGCGAGTGGGTTATTGGCCTCCTACATTACGGGCGGTTCAATTTCTGGTTCCGGGACGTTAACGGTCCTTGGCAAGCTGAATGTAAGCGGCAGTATTGTTGACGAAGGCTTTACGGGCCAGATCAAGGTCGGATCAGCGGATAAGATCTTTGGCTCTGGCCTCCGCTTCTACTCGACGGAAAGTGGTTATGCCGGCCTTGGTACCGGTGAAGTCGCTTTCTCCAGCTCTGGCGACGCTGTGTATATCTACGACGGCGAATCTACGACTGGATCTACGACTCTAACGAATACCTATACGGGCAACGGTGAGATCAAGGTAGTTAATTATGGTTCCGGTAGTCTTCTCTTTGACTTCAGCGCGAACCAGGCGGAGAAAGGGAACTTTACCGGTACTCTCCTTCTCCAAGACGCCGACTATCACCTTTATGAAGACGCTGGCGAGCTCAAAAACGCGACACTGATGGTGTCCGGTGGCTCGCACATCACCGTCAATAGCGCTGGCAATGTCAGCGATCGGGCAGTCGGAAAGCTTGAACTGGCTGGCGGTGAGCTTGATTTCGGTGAAATGACCGAAGGCTCCGATTCCGGTCAGATTGTCGTCGGGGGACTTGGTGACTTTACGACGCCTCAGGGTTTGATAAAGGTTGCGTTGGGTGAAAACAACAATGCAACGGGTTCCGATGTCTTCGATCTCAATAAGGACCTCTCGGTTCAGCTTATCGAAGGCTTCGACGCGACCGATCCCGCAATTGATCTTTCCCAGCTCCAATTCAGTTCCGTCGAAGAGCGTCAGCAGGTTAAGCAGTCCGATCGCTATGCGGACAGTTCTGCAACGGCCGTACTCACCTATTCGAGCGGTCACCTTGTCGGTAATACGAACGGCATCGGTGCGTCGTGGACCCTTTCGAAGATCAACCTGTTGTCCGGCAACGGCAGCGGTTTCTTGATCGACGCGTCCGATGAGAGCTCGCAGTCTGGGACCATCAGCGCAGACATCACCGGTGAAGGCAGCATTGAGTTTGCGGGCGGCACAATCACGCTGAATCATGCCAACAATACCTACACGGGCAACACCTACGTGACGGACGGTGAGCTCGTGCTCGCTGCCAACGAAGCGCTCGGCGATTCGGCTTTGCTTGAAGTTACCGGCAGCGGCACCGTCTCGGTCGGAAGCACGGCTCAGTCGATCGGCTCGATTTCGGTTGCAGGCGAGAACGGCTTGTCGATGGATGCAAGCGGTTCGCTCACGCTCACGAGCGGCGCCTCGACCATTTCCAGTGCCAACAACGGCGTTTCGGGTACGGTTGCTCTCTCGGGTAAGGGCACGACCCTGACAATTCAGAACGCTTCGGGTGTCGGCGGTGACGGTACGACCATTTCGTTGAGCGACGACACGTCGGTCATCTTTGCGGGGGCCGGGTTTGCGAATGCCGGTACTTACGCGAAGATCAATAACGAGCTGAGTGGGTCAGGAACCGTTCAGATCGGCGACGGAGTGGCTTCGACGTACCTCGAGCTGCTTAACAAGAACAATGCGTTCGGCAAGCTCCTTGTCACCAACGGAGCAACGGTTCTTGTCAATGATATGCATGCCGACAACGCAGTCGGCGACGCCGCTGTAAATATTGAGTCGGGCGGTATTGCTCGGCTCTATGGCAGCAGCGGCTGGACTTTCGATAACAAGCTGAACCTTGTCAAGGGCGGCGAGCTTGTGCTTGCAGCAAACGACGGAGTCGTTAATTTCTCAGGAACGGATCAGACTATTGACAGCGGCACGGTAACGCTGCGGCAATCGGTTCTTTACCTTGGCGGTTCGTCCGGTGCGGCCAATGCGGCGGTCCTTGATACGGCCTATCTTAATGTTGGCTACAAAGGCGTACTGCATGTGGCCACCGGCGCCGCCGCGCAGGTGCTTGACAAGCTCACGCTGGACAGCGACGGTCACATTTGGTTCGACGGCACGCTCGGTGTAAGCGGAACGGGGACGACGCAGCTCGGTCAGCTTAAGGTCGGCAGTCTCGGTGACATGACCGGCACCATCCACCTGACCGCTTCGTCCACAGCGGGTTCGGGCGGCGAGATTGATGCCTCCAAACTCCTCAATGTCGCTGACAGCGGCAGCTTCCAGTCGTTGATTGAGGTGATCGGCACCGATGAAACGATCACAGACGCGCAGCTTTCGGGTACGAAGCTCGATGTCAGCGGCAACACCAGTGTCGTGTCCGATATCAAGGATGGCAGCGGGAATCCGGTTGCTGAAGGGACTTTCGGCTTTGGCAAGACGCTTGTTGCAACTGAAGACGGCAAGCATGCCGGCGTTCAGTACGAACTGCAGCTCATCAACTTGCTGGACACCCTCGAAATCAGCGAGTCCGGCAGCCTGAATGTCCAGATTACGGGCAGCGGCAACCTCCTTGTTTCGAACGCTTTGACGCTCTCGAACAAAGACAACGAAACGAACGACTACAGCGGTTCGACGACGGTTGCCGGAACGGGCAGCCTTGTCGCCGGCGCGGGTGCTCTCGGCAAGACGAGCGCGCTCAACGTGTCGGGCAAATTCACGAATTCGGGCGACAACACCGTCGGCATCTTCGATCTCTCCGGCAGCGCCGTCTTGAACGAAGGTACGCTAACCGTGCTCGGCACGACCGGTGAAACAAACGACCTCACCGGTACGCTCACGGGTTCCGGTTCCGGTTCTCTTGCGCTCGAAAGCGGCGAAACGGTAGTTTCCCAGAACAACTCTGGCTACGCCGGCAATGTCGTGCTTGGCAAGGACGGCGGTCTTGATGCCGAGATTCACTTCAATGCGGGTGCGTCGCTCGGTACGGGGACGATCACGTTTGCCGACAGCAAGTCAAAGTTGAGTGTTGATGCATCCGGCGCAACCACGCTCACCAACAAGCTCGATCTCTCCGCTGACGGCGGCGAAATCGTTGTAAGCGGTGACGGTGACGACACGTTTGCTTTCCGCGCCGATCCGGCTGCAAGCGACTTTCAGGCTGCAAGCGACTTCCTCGCAGGCTCGAAACTGACGCTCACCGGTACGAATTACAGCTTCACGACCGCCGGCAACGACGTTTTGGACAACGTCGCGCTCTCCGTGACGAGCGGAACGCTGACGGTCAACGGCGATGCCGGTCTGAGCGACCGGAGCGTTTACGGTCTTTCGTTGACGGATGCCGTTGTCGACTTCGGCAAGCTTGGCAATGGAGACGGCGTACTGGATCTCGAACACCGGAATCTCACGATCGGCGGCTCTGCGGGCTCGACGACGGTTCGCCTGGACAGCGAATTCCAGAGTGTTGAGAGCGACACCGGCTCGGCTGCCTTCATGCAGGGCGGCTCCTTGACGCTGATCCGCGACGCTTCAAACGATTTCAGCGGCGATCTTTCTAAGCTGAAGCTTGAGCTTGACGGTGCTGCGTCCGCCGGCACGGCGATTGAGCAGGCGGTTATTCAAAACAACGTCGAAACTGCTCGTCTCGAAGGCACGGCGCAGGGTTTCGGTGCGGTTCAGGGTGAAGATGACGGGCTTTGGGATCTGAATCTCAACCTCAGCTTCACGACGCTTCGAATCAATAAGGACCGTACCTTTACGGTTTCCGAGGACGGTGATATCGGGCTCGTCATCACCGACAACGGTGCAGATGCGGCCGGAAGCTTGTCCATTTCCGGCGGTGCAAGCGTTCAGCTTTTGAAAACCAACTCGTATCACGGAGAAACTTCTGTCTCGAGCGGTGCGAAGCTCATACTTGCTGCAGACAATGCGCTCGGCAACACCAGCGCACTTAATACCGAGACGGGCACGTCGGTTGCCTTCGGCGACACGAATCAGACGATTGGTGCAATCCACGCTTCGGGTGCGCTCGTCTCGGACAAGGGCGCTTCGGGCAAGCTCACGATTACGTCGGGCGGCGAGGTTTCAGGTGCCAACGCGGACTTCCACTTGGATGTCGACCTGACGGGCACCGACGATCTCACGCTCACGGATGTTGCATCGCTCGGCACCGACAATCTCGTAACGATTGCCAATGAACAGGCAGAACTCGTTCTGGCCGGTGCCGGCGGATCGTTCAGCAACGATCTTTCGGGTGCCGGTTCGCTCAGAATCGGTGCCGGTTCGGACGTGACGCTCACGGGTGAGAACGACCTCGCGGGCGGCCTTGCGGTCGACGCCTCCGGCAAGGTGAGTGCCGGCGGCAACATCTACGACCACATCGGTTCGGGAGACATCGATATTGCGCTGACCGGCGAAGCCGACTTCACGCTTGAATCGCAGGACACCGCCGATTGGACGTGGAACAACGCCGTGACGGGCTCGGGCGACCTCACGCTCGCGCGCGACGGCTCCGGCTCTCGCGATCTGTTCTTTAAGGAAGATTCGCTTTCGGGCTTTAGCGGCACGCTGACGCTCGACAACTGGACGATCGATCTTTCCCAAACGGGCAACGACAAGAGCGCAACGCTCGGCGAGATCTATGGTTCGGCTCTCACGGATCTCACGCTCATGAACGGTGCGCAGGCGCTTGTTACGGGCGAAGTTGGTCTTGAAACCAAGAGTCTTACGCTTGGCGACGGCGGCCGTCTCACCTTGAACGGCGTCGGTGCTCCGGGATCGGCGGGTACGGACAGCGCGCATATCACCGTTGACGAACTGCATCTTGAGGACGGCTTCAATATCGACCTCGGCATCAAGGATGCCTCCGTCGAATCGTCCGATCTCCTCCTGCAGGATTCGGGCAGCGGCACGACGATCGATGTGGCGACCGCGATGAACGGCATTGACGGTAATCTCGCGAACGGTACTGTGACCGTTAACGGTGAAAGCAGCACCGGTCAGACGATTCGCTTTGATGTCGAACAGTCCGGCAGCGGTGCGGAAAGCGGTACGGTGGCCAAAGCCATCTACGGCTACGGTATCGGGACAAACGGCAACGCCGGCGGTCAACAGGATCTTCAGATCACGTATTCGCTCGAAGGCATCGATATCGCCAGCGGCAAGACGCTCGTGCTCACGGGCGACGCGGACGATACAGCGGGCAACGGCAGTGTCCTCAGCGTCTACCTGACGGGTGAGGGCAATCTGCGCATTGCCGGCAACACAGTACGTCTGAGCGACGACACCAAGCAGGCCTCCGACTTCAAGGGCACGACGACCGTTACGAGCGGCGCAACGCTCTACGCGGAAGAAGGAACGCTTGGCGAAACTGCGCGTCTTACCACCGAGTCCGGTGCGCAAACCCATATCGAAGGCGACAACACCGTTCGCGGCATCACGTTGGCTTCGGTCGGTCAGCTTGCCATCGGTTCCGCCGACACGATGGGCGGCACGAGCGATGTGACGCTCACCATCGTTTCGTCGACCGACGAGAAAACGTCTGCTGACCAGATCAATCACCTCTACGGCGAGCTGCACGGGCATGGTGATTTGAAGGTTGTCGGCAACGGTCAGGTTGACGAAGGCGTGGCCGCGGACCTTACGATTCACGGTTCGCAGACGAGCTTCTACGGCGACCTTGTGCTCACGAATGGCGCCTGGGTTGACATTGCCGCGACGGACAGCAGTCTCTTCGGCAACAGCTCGGCCGGCAACAAGGTGAAGGTCTATAAAGATTCGCTCCTGACAATCGAGTCCGATCAGGCGGGCATAGCCTCGTTCTACGGCGTTTTTGAAGACGGAGACGCTACTGGCGGCGGTACGGTTGTGAAATCACTCTTTCGAGTACTTCCGATGACTTCCGCTTTGCGGCTGCACAGGCGGATACCGACTTCACGGGTACTTTCGTACTCAATCGCGGCACAATTGACTTTACCCATCTCTTCACGTCAACCGAAGCAAGCGGCGATCCGCTTGCAAAGGCGACGCTCGTCCTTGACGACGGCGGTGTGGTCGACCTCGTGGGCGACGGCTCCGGAACGAGTGCTTCGAACGAACGCAATCTCGGCGGCCTCACCATGGCGGGCGGCACGATCGAAGCCGGGGCTATCGGCTACAAAGAAGGCGAGGGCGCTTTCAACTCGACGATCAACCTCGGCGGTTCGGGCTCTCTGACGCTCGAGCACGCTACGGGAGCTGCTGGTGACCGGCAGTCCACCGTTGTCCTCGGCACGACGGACGATGCCATCCAGATTTCCGACAGCGGCTCCGAAATTCTCAACGCCGGCTCTGTCGGCGCGAACGTCACTGTCATCTCCGGCATCGGCGATCTCGTTCTTGTGAACGGCGATAAATCCGAAACCGTGAGCGGTTCGAAGGTTATCGATAGCGACTATCTCCACGCCGAACGTCCGGCGAACGGGACCGCGCAGGAAATTGAGCAGAAAGTCATCTTGGCAAACGGCAGCTCCGAATACAGGAGTGTTGCCGAAACCGTTCGCACGTACGACGAGAACTTCACGTACAACAGCGAGTCCGGCACGCTTTCGATCGGCTACAAGGTCTCCGATCTTGGTCTGCTCTACGAAACCGGCAATGTCAGCAGCAGCAACTACGCTGATGATTCTCGCTGGCAGGGTCTTACCATCACGGCCAATGCGGCAGCGGACGGGACGTCCGTCTTTGACGCACTCATCAAGAATGGTGAGAACGGCAACGCGGCCGGCAACATTGTCTTCAAGGGCGCCGACGGCAAGGGCACGATAACGCTTGCAGGGGATGAAAATACCTACACGGGCAAGACGTGGCTCACTAAGAATGCTCAGGTCGTCTTCGATACCGACTCGGGCTTCGGCAGAACCGATGCGCTTCGCGTTGACTCGGGTAGCTCCGTTGACTTTGCGGGGCACGACCAGTCGATGGACGCGCTCTTTGCGCTCGGCGACGATGCGCTTAAGAGCACGGACGAGGCCAATCTTGTTGTCAACGGTACGGCGATCATCAACGGCGCCAACGCTAGCCTGAACGCTCACTGGACGTTCAACGGCGACGTGACGATCGGCGACGAGCTCTCTCTCGGCTACGGTGCCGTCGAACTCGCCGGTATGACGACGCTCACGATTTCGGGGAGCGAAGCGGACGGTACGATCGACAATGCGATCACGGGCGGCGAGCTCACCAACATCTACGTGACTTCGGGCGCCAATGTTTCCTTTGCGAACGACGATATTCTGTCCGGACCCAACTTCACGGGCAATATTGCCGTTTGGAGCGGTGCGTCTGCCGGCTTCGCGATCGAAAGCGGCGCCACGGTCAGCAACGGTCTTACCATCGGCAGCACCGGCAAGGTCAGCTTCGAATCGACTTCGGGCGGCACGCTCGCCTTTGAAGACGCCAACATTTACGGCACGCTCGAACTCAACAACGTCACGTTCGACCTTGACGCGCACGGCGACGCCTTCAAGCGCGGCTCGAGCCTTGTTGCCAACGCCGGCACGCGGATCGATGTCTCCGACGCCGTTTCGGGCGCCGTCTCTAACATCACGCTCAACAGCGGCAGCACGGTGGCCTTTGACAACGGCACGCCGGGCGCAGCGGGCGAAGGCGAAGTCGCGAGCATCAATCTTGGCAGCAGCGGCACGCTGACGCTTGCCGGCGATGTGACCGTTGACCTCGATATCAACGATTACGCCGACGCTTCGGATGTCGAAGATGCGCAGGGTGATCTCATCAATCGTCCGCTCACTGCACAGGATCTGACCGGTCAGGACGGCGGCGCGGTACTCGCGACGCTCATTGCGGGTCAGGTTTCGAGCGATACGGCCGACCTCAATCTCAAGACCGACGGCAATGATGTTGAAGAGAACAAGCTCAACATTGCCATTCGCAACGCCGCCAACGGCGAAGAAGTTGCTACCGGCACCTACGACTACAAGCTTGTCCTCGACAAGGACGGCGCCGGTTCCGGTCTGAAGCTCTCCTACGGTCTCACCGAGGTCACGATCCGCGACGGCAAGACGCTTGAGCTTACGGGCACGAGCGCCGACGAAGACGACAACGAGCTCACGGCCGCAGTGAAGGGCACGGGCAATCTGCGCATCACCGAAGGCGAAGTCACGCTCGTCGATAAGGACAGCGACTACACGGGCAGCACGTCCGTGGCTGCGGGTGCGGCGCTTGTTGCTGGTTCTGCCGGACATACGCTCGGCCAAACGTCCGAACTGCGCCTCGAAGGCGCCACCGGCGTCGTGAGCGGCGCTTCGGCGACGATTCTCGGCGAAGAGACGGTCTACGGCCTCAACGTTCAATCGGGTGCGACCCTCAACCTCGTTGCCGGTTCCGGTGAAGGCGCCGGCGCGGTTCTCACGGTTGCGGGCGGCGAGGATGACAACGTCATTGCCGGCAACGATGCGCTCGGCCAGGGCGGCGGCAAACTTGCCGTCTCCGGCGACGGTACGAAGCTCACGGTCGAAGGCGCCAACAGCCGATTCACCGGTATAACGAGCGTCGAGTCGGGAGCCGTCCTTTCTGCCGGCAACACCGCTTCGCTTGGCACGGGGAACACCGAGATTGCCGCCGGCGGCACGCTCGAAGTTGTCGCTGCGGTTGACGCAACGAGCGGCGCGAGCCGCGTTGTATCGCAGATCACCAATTCGGTGACGGGAGCGGGCGACGTGGTGATCAATCTCTCGGGGACGGCACAGGCGAACCAGAAGATGTTCCGCTTCGCCGACGATCAGACTTCCGGGTTCTCGGGCAACATCGTGCTTGAGAACGGTGGCTACTCGCTTGCCTATGCCAACGACGGCGACGCAGAGACTGACTACACGGCCAATCAGCTTGCGGCGATGAATTCGCGAATCTCGGTTGAAGAAAACGGCCATCTCTACGTGAGCACAGTTGATCACCAGATCAACCGCTACATCGACAAGCACGTCCGTGCGCTCACGCTTGACGGCGGCAACATCTACTTCGGCGGCTTGCGCTACGACATGACCTCGATGGACGAAAGCCTCGGCGGTCAGCTGCAGCTTGCGGGCGACACCGACAAGAGCGCAACGCTCGAGATCAAGTCCGAGTCGCTCGTGAACCTTGATGCGGGCGCGACCAACACGCTCACCGACGGCTCCGAACTGCTCATCGCCGACGAGGGCGCGAAGATCGACCTCATCCAGAATGCGGCCGATGTCGTACTTGGTTCCGGCGCGGACACGATCTGGGCCTCCTCGAGCGACGAAGCCGATTTCACGGATCTGCTCGACGACTACCTGAAGCTCAACACGGTCAATTCCGATGCCGAACAAACGCTGACGCAGGACGGCCGCGATGTGGCGATCGTTACGCGCGGCTTCGGCAGCAGCGGTCATAACGAAGTCTTCGGCGTTGAACAGAACGATTCTTCGACTTGGGATCTTTATCTCAACTACCACGTCTCGAAGATCGAACTGATCGATTCGGAAAACGCGCAAGGTCTGCTCATCACGAATGATGAAGCCGGGTCTGATTCGGATCTGACCGCTCTTGTCACGGGCTCGGGCAACCTGACGCTTTCCGGCGTTTCCGGCACGACGATCGCGCTTGGCGACGGTTCCGATGCTACGCAGAACGACTACACGGGACGCACCACGGTCACGGGCTCCGTCACCGTGAAGGCGGCCGAGGACAACGCGTTCGGCAATACGTATCGTCTCAATGTCGAATCCGGTGCGAAGGTTGACTTCGGCGAATTCGATCAGACCCTCGGCATCCTTGAAGCCCGCGGAGACGATGCGCTCGCCGGTACGGCCGACTCCGTCGTCACGATTACCGACGACATGATCGTCACCGGCAAGAACGACGGCTTCCAGTCGCAGCTGAGGCTCGAGTTCTCCGGCACGGGCACTGTCACTGATGTCGGCGGTCTCGGTACGGGCGACATTTCGATCGGCAAAGACTACACGCTCGTTATCGCCGACGAAAACGCGTCCGACGGCAGCCTTGTCGGCAACAAGCTCACGGGCTCCGGTACGGTGGTGATCGGTCGCGACGACGCGACGGGCACGATTGAACTCGGCGGCAGCAACGCCGGGTTCACGGGCAACGTGCGCGTCGAAAGCGACTGGGCGCTCGAAGCTTCGATGGACAAGGGCGAAACGGTCGCCGACCGCATCGGATCGGGCAACCTAGTCCTCAGCAGTGGCGCAACGGGCAGCTTCACGCAGACCGAAGGCAACCTCGACTGGACGTCTTCCGTGATCGGTGAGGGCGACCTCGTTCTCTCCGCCGGCAAGGACAGCGACGTGACGATTTCGGGCGGTCTTGACTACTTCAACGGCGACATCACGATCGGCGGCGGCCGCTTTGAGCTCGCTTCCGGCAACGGCAATGTTGAAAACGTCGACGGCTCCAACCTCCATGCCACGGGTGAGGACACGACCGTCGTCGTGGCCGACCAGGGCACGGTGATCCTCGGCGACGACCTCTCCGTTGAGTCGGGCGCTTCCATCGTCTTTGAAGGCGACGTTACGCCGGGGACGATCGGCGACGCTCAGCTTGTCGTGGCGGGCGACCTCACGATCACCGAAAGCAATGTCACGATCAACGTCGGTGGCGAACTCGATCCGGGTGATCCGGACACTGCTTCGCTCAATGTTCAGGATGTGACTTCCGCCGACCGCAGCGACGAACTTGCGCTCGTCATCGCCGAAGCGGACAACATCGTCCTTTCGGGCAACGACCTTGTCGTACTCGGACCGGACGGCAATCCGATCAATAATCCGGAAGATCGGCTGGGCGTTTCGATCGTCGACGGCGACGAAGAGATTGCCACGGGCTTCTACGACTTCGGTCTTACGTCGAGCGAGTCGGGCGGCCGCGACATCCTCGGAGTCGGCTATCAGCTCATGGAAGTCAACGTGAAGGACGGCAAGACGCTGGTTTTGAACGGCGCCCATGCAGCCGACGTTGACTACGAAAACGCCTCCTCGTTTGATGCCGATATCACCGGCAATGGCAATTTCGCGCTTGCGAACGGCGAGCTTACGCTCACGGGCAAGAACACCTACACGGGTTCGACGCTCGTCGGCGACGGTACGTCCGAGACGACGCTCACGGTCGACCGCGGCAGCAGCCTCGGCGATACGTCTACCGTCAATGTCTCCGACAACGCCACGCTGGTGAATCGCTCCGACCTGACCGATGTGGGCAGCATCCAGGTTGCGTCGGGCGGCACCGTCACGCTCGAGGACGGCAGCGTCTTCACCGTGACCGATGTTGCCAACGAATCCAACATCGCGGGTACCCTCACGGGCAGCGGTGCGCTTCACTTGAACGACAACGTCGACATTGACGTTGCGGCCGACAAGGCGCAGAACTTCACGGGTATCGTTTCGGTCGGCAGCGGTGCCGTCTACAACCTGCTTTCGAACGTCACCGACACGGTGACCGTCGCGAGTCGCTTCGAATCCGACTCGGGTGACGACGCGGTTGTGGGCATGACCGGCGACTTCTCGCTTGAAGCAAAGAACACCGCTTATCACGGTGCGTTCGTCCTCTCGGACGGCACGGTGATCCGTACGAATTCGATCGCTTCGCTCGGCGCGGCCGATGCCACGATCACGACGGCGGGCGACTACGCCGAGGCCGGCGGCACTGCTTCGCAGGCCGACGACAATGCTACGGTTATCCTCGACTACGCCGACCGCGAGACGGTGGGCGACGTCACGCAGACGATGACCTCGGGCATCACGTTCGTGAAGACGGGCGATGGCGTTGTTGAACTCTCCGCCGAATCGCTCGGTGCGGGTGCGGTCAAGTCGTCCGAAGGCGGCATCATATTCGGCGCTGCCGGCGACAGCACGGTCTTTGGCACGGCTCTCACGGTCGAGGGCGGCGCCTGGGCTGCCGGCTTCGGCGGCGTGGGCTCCCTCAGTGTTGCGTCCGACGGCGCCTTCTATCTCGGCGGCGTTGACGGCTACAACTCGATTGTTTCGAGCGGCTGGACGTCCTCCGAAGGTTCGAGCACCGTCCAGTTCACGGTTTCGGGCAATGTCACCAACAACGGCACGATCTATGTCGGCAACAAGAATTCTTCGGGTGACACGCCTGCGGATTCGAACTACATCGGCAACGAACTCGTGATTGAAGGCGACTACATCACCGACGGAGGCACCCTTGACCTCAACGCGATCATCGCAGGCAAGGACAATTCCAAGTCCGACCACGTGACGATCAAGGGCGAGATCGACGGTACGGGCTTCATTGACGTCAATTACGACAGTTCGGTGAGTACTGGCGGCGAACTCGAATACCTGGGTCTTGTCAGCGTTGCCGAGGGCGAATCGGGCGACAGCCTCAAGCTCAAGGACTCGATCAAGATCGGCGATCTCTACTACCGACTCATGTGGTCGTCCGAACAAAACGAGTACTACCTGCAGTCGTCTGTCACCGACCCGGGTGATGATCCCTGGAACACAGAGGATGTGGAAAACATCCACGCAGGTACA
>OGXK01000834.1_pt1 | contig 16267 bp, 15 predicted proteins | sample 1576261 | NCBI WGS metagenome assembly OGXK01 (sample SAMEA3541581, study PRJEB24748) | human gut metagenome | biome: human gut; feature: human-associated habitat; material: faeces | place: China | collected 2012 | reverse complement strand
GCCGAGCCGGATGATGTCCGCCTCGCCGTGCGGGTGGTTGCGCCCCGAATAACGACCTCGCCTAACGAGGCCAATGACCTCAACGGGAAGTCGATCATCGTATCCCTTTGCAAATCGATCTCTATCTCCATCGCCTTAAAGCCCACGTACGAGGCCCTAAGGCGGACCTTACCGGGTGGAAGTATCAAGCTGTAAAAGCCGTAATTATTAGACATCGTCCCTCCCCTCGAACTTTTCACCAGAACCGAGGCCCCCAACAAACTCTCATACGAGGCTGAATCCCTGACGAATCCGCTGATCGTATATTGACGGGGCTTTCGCTTTAAGATGATATATTGCCCCGTAACCCGATAAATAATCGGTAATGGGGAAAATAAGCGCTTCAAGCAGTACGACAAGGATTCATCCCGGACCGACAGGGAAACCTCTGGCAGCTCTTTCAGCAGAGAGGACTCGTACGAGAAGAACAATCCGGTTTGTTTCTCAAGCTCCATCAATATATCCAACAGGGGAACCTGCCGCATATCCAACGTAACCGTCGGCGTAGGTTCGGGCATCTGCGCATATAGATGTCCCATCCAACCGGGAAGCAAAAGAATCCCTATCAGCCATACAACAATAGATCTCATAAATGATCTGATTTTATTTCTTCGAAGTGGAAACCAAACGTGCGTCCAATGTCTGGTTAACAACCTGCAAGACATCCTCCAAAGGCAGATTATTAAAAGTAGCGGTCAATCTCGCTCCCTCATTCTTTGTCTGGTTCGCAATCTTGACTTGATAATAATCACTCAAGTCCTCAATCACCTTATCCAGCGGTGTCTCCATAAAACGAAGTTGCCCTGTCCTCCAAGCCAACTTGTTCACGTCTTCTTCCGTCACTACCGTTATCTCCTTGTTCTCCATAGAATACTGAGCCGACATTCCAGCGGTAAGTATCACATTCTCCTTTTCCTCCCCGGCGGTAAAACATACCTTGCCGGTAACTACATTGACTTCCGTAACGGTAGGCTTCTCATCTATCTGGAAACTTGTTCCCAGCACCGTAACTTCCGTTTGGCTCGTTTTCACTGAGAAAGGGCGTGCCTCGTTCCTCGTCACTTGGAAAAAGGCCTTTCCATTCATCTCCACGGCACGCCTCTCTTTATCATATCTCTTCGCGTCATACCGGATCCATGAATCGCCGGCCAAAGCGACCAAGGTACTATCCGGAAGGTAAACATCTTTCATTTGTCCGGGGGCGGTAGTAATCGCAACCCAATCCGGGGCGTTTCTCTCTACCGTAAACCATGTCCCCAGACCTACGAGCACTAACACGACAGCGGCCGCCCCGATCCAATACCGGCGAAACGAGACCTTCCGGCTAATCGCATGCTCAGAAGCGAACTTCTGCCATGCCTTATCCGGGTCAAGGCTTCCTTCCCGATAGCGCTTCGCTACGAAACGGACGCGTTGTTCTAATTTATTGCCATGCTCGTTATTCATTACTATTCCTTTTATTTAATAAGTCCTTCCAGTCTCATACCATTGGAATCCGACATTTGGGGCCTGCCCCTTCTTCAATGGAACTCCCACACTCATACTGGGCGAGATCCTAGACGATACGCAAGATGAGAAAGTCATCATCAACACCGCGAATATAAATACCCACTTTATACAAACCATCGCTTTCATCCTATTTTCTCTTTAAAATGTGTATCCCAAGGTAAAACTAGCCGTATGATAGTTCAGGCCTATGTTATAAGCATATCCCTTGTATTGCTTATCTACACCAAGATCATAGCCAACCTTAAAAGCGACCCGTTTCACCTCTATACCAGCCTCTATGGTAGCTCCCCAGTCAAAACGAGGCGCTACCGCATATCCTTGGCCGGGATTAAACGGGTTATATGATATTTCCTTATTATAGGGCAGCTTTCCTTTTAAAGAATAATCACTTTCCTCATACGTCACTTTTCCTCCCAAGCCAACCGCCAAATAGGGACCGACCGCCAAATGTAACCGAACATCCTTACTTACCTGCCAATCGAAACGAGCCAAGATCGGTAATTGGATATATTCACGATGCTCCTTCTGACTGCGATGCCTTATACCTTCTACATCAAAATCCTTAATTCTATAGGTATCATAATAGAAGCCCGTAAAGCCGTAACCATTACCATAACCGTATCCCCACAGATTCAAATAATCACTGGAAACGGGATAGAGAAATATACTCGTACCTTCCCGTCCCCCATATGGACTCTCACTAGTTCCATAAATCTCACTATAAGAAGACAGCCCCTTCCCCCGTCGCACATAATACAAACCGGATTGAAGCGAGAACCAGCCCGATCCGAATGTATAAGAGACCGCAGCCCCAGCCTTAAAGCCTACCTTAGCGACATCTCCCTTATACTTTGTCACGTTCATACCGGCTTCCGGCGTCACTTTCCATTGCGCTTGGGCCGAGATCACGCACGACATCAACATCACAAATACCACCAACTTCCTCATACACTCTCCATGCTTTAATGAAATAAACAAGTAACCTTTATCTCTAAGACAGAGAAATATGAAAAACCCCCATTCCTTTCTATAAAATTTATCCGAAAAAGAACATATAAACACGGATAGCGGTCTCTCGCAAAGCTTTCAATGCCTTGCTCATCTGGTTCTCAACCGTTTTTACCGATAAATTCAATTCCTCCGCAATCTCTTGGTATTTCAAGCCATCCCGTTTGGATAACAAGAAAATCTTCTTCCGTTCGGGAGGTAACCGATCGATAGCGTCCCACAGGCGGGCGTCACGCTCCGATCGCAGGATGTCTTCCTCTTCCGAGGTATCTTCTACGTCGGGTAACTGCTCGGTGGCCTCAGCGTTTACGGGTTGTGAGGTAAATGAAAGAGAACGGTTCCTCACCGCTTGATATAAATAAGCCTTGAGATTCCCGATCACATTACCAGCCCGGTTCTTATCCCATACATCCGCGAAGGCCTGTTGCACGATATCCTCGGCATCGTCCACCTGATCGGTATAACGAAGCGCAAACAAACACAAGGGCTTATATAAACTCTTGAAATGATGTTCAAATTCTTGGGTGGTAATAGCAGCCATACGTTTGTTATCTGTAACTATTCACCGCAAAGTAACAACCTTTTCTTTTTAACAAATCGCTTTTCAGGTTCTTTATAATGGTTTTAATAAAAAGAAAGCGTTTAAGGACTTATCCCTAAACGCTTTTTCTTATTTTTAATTAATAAGCATCAATATGGACGAAAACCGATAATCTGGCGTACCTCATTTAAAGTCTTAGAAGCGCTCTCACGAGCTTTCTCCGCACCCATACGGGCTACCTTATCCAGATATTCCGTATTGGCGGCCATATCCAAGATACGCTCACGGATCGGAGCGCAGAACTTATTGATATCCTCGGCCAACTGCTTTTTCATATCGCCGTAACGGATCTCGCAATTGTTGTATTTCTCATTAAAGAAATCATAGGTCTCTTTCTCGGAGACAATTTCCATCATCGTGAATAAATTGGCGATCGGCTCGGGCTTCACGCTATTCGGCTCGGTTGGTCCCGCATCGGAAACCGCTTTCATAACCTTCTTCTTGATTGTTTTCTCATCATCTATCAAGTAGATCGCGTTACCCTCGCTCTTGCCCATCTTACCGGAGCCATCCAAGCCCGGTACTTTCACGGATTTATCGCCCAAATGGAACGAAGCTGGTTCCGGGAAGAAATCTACTCCATAGGTAGAATTGAAACGGCGGGCGAAACGACGAGCCATTTCCATATTCTGCTCCTGATCCTTACCTACAGGAACCTTCAACGCCTTATGGATAATAATATCGGCGGCCATCAAGGTCGGGTAAGTCAACAAACCAGCGCTTACGCTATGTTTATTACCTTCATTAAAAATCTCCTTCTCTACATCGCCTTCACATCCTTCCCGGCTGATATGCAACTGCTGACGGGCCTTATCCTTAAAGGAAGCCGTACGCATCAACTCGCCGATACCGGCGTTCATATTCAAATATAGATACAACTCTACCACCTCCGGCACATCGCTCTGAATATAAATGGTAGCTTTTTCCGGATCGATACCACAAGCCAGATATTCCGAGAGGATCGTCTTTACGCTATTTCGTATATTGTCAGGATGCGGGTGAGTAGTCAACGAATGCCAATCAGCGATAAAGAAGAAGCAATTATACTCATCTTGCATCCGCAAGAAACTCTTTACCGCGCCAAAGTAATTGCCTAGATGCAGATTACCTGTTGGTCTGATTCCACTTACTACTGTTTCCATGTCTTGTTATTTTTAGTTTTCAAGTGGCGGCAAAGATAGTAATATTCTCACAATATACATATATTATATGCCGCAGATCCTCCTAACCACCTATTATAACGGTGGGACATCCCAATACGATTTGCCCTCCGTGAGCTGTCGTATCTCCCATTCTGGCGGCAGGTTTACCGCAGATCATCACGGTGGAAGATCCTTTAATGATCGTATCCGGAGGGCCTACACAAACGCAATTATCTCCCATTACCGCCGCCGGTAGCTTGCCGATTAGAACAGTCGCCGCTCCCGGCCCTACAATAGGACCGCCTACATGGGGTATCGGTGATGGCCAAGCCGGGGTTTGCATAGGACATGTATGCATATCTGTCAATCTTGCTGCTGGAGGCATATTTATTACTTTTTAGTTAACGATTTATTGAAATGATAATCGACAAATATATAATATTTATCATGAATATACTACTTTTGCGCGCTAATATTTTTAATCATGAATGCAAAAGCAAAAGGATATGTTCTAGGGGCTATCGCCGCCGCGACTTATGGAATGAACCCCTTGTTCGCCCTACCCTTGTATAAAGCCGGTATGAATCCGGATTCAGTCCTGTTTTTCAGATATTTATTCGCGATCCCGGTATTAGGTATCATGATCAAAGCGAGAGGGCGGAACTTTAAGTTGAAACCCAACGAGATCGTTCCTTTAATCCTCATGGGGCTGTTGGTTTCCTTCTCTTCCCTAGCGTTATTCCAAAGCTATAATTATATGGAAGCAGGCATCGCCTCGACTTTGCTGTTTGTCTATCCGATCTTAGTGGCGCTGATCATGGCGTTTGTCTTCAAGGAGAAATTAACGTTACAAACCATCTTTTGTATCTTGCTGGCATTAGGCGGTATCGGCTTACTTTATAAAAGTGGCGACGGAACGACTCTTAGTTTAACCGGTGTCCTGTTGGTCATGGCTTCCGCTCTTTCCTATGCTATTTATATCGTAGGCGCGAATCGTCCGCTATTAAAGAATATCGCTACGTTGAAACTTACGTTCTATGTCTTGCTTTTCGGAATGACCTTGTTTTTAGTCCGTATAGATTTCGGCAGGAGCCTTCACATTGTCCATGATTGGTATTTATGGGGTAACCTGATCGCTTTAGCCATATTCCCAACCGCTATCTCTTTCCTTTGCACGACACTGGCGGTCCAATATATCGGCTCCACTCCAACGGCGATCCTCGGAGCCTTGGAACCGTTGACCGCCGTATTCTTCGGAGTGACTGTCTTCGGTGAATCATTAACGTTACGATTGTGTTGCGGAATCATCCTGATCATCCTAGCCGTTACCCTCATTATCGCAGGAAGTAACGTAACAAGCCACCTAGTTCGTTTTCGAAAGCTTTTCCCAAGGCTTCCGCTTAAGAAAAAGAACGCTAAATCATAAAATCACAATAGGTATCATTTCTATCCAGATACTATTTACGGGGCTATCGCAAATCTATGATAAATTCGTAAAATTATTTGTTACAATCAATTATTTTACATATGTTTGCGATAAACAATACGTATCCAATCATGATCACCAAGTTCTCAACATGCTTATTGTTCCTTGCATTGCTCTTAAATAGTTGCCAACAAAGGAATCAACCCGCCTCTCCCCAATATGAAGCGGAGTATAATCGTTCGACAACTCCGGCCCTCATTGATATAGAAAAGGCGCTGGACCATCCGGCGATGTTGAAACTGAGTCAAATAGCCTCTAAGCTGGAATATTATAATGTTGGAGACGCTCGTTACACGGTAACACAAGCGATCGCTATTCCGGATAGCGACGCTTTTATCACATTCAATAACCCACGTATTTATTATCGTAAGCAAGGCATTCCCAGCAAACGATATGGATTTAAGGCCTTGGATTATAAATGGAACCATGGGATGAACGGCCTTAATCTATTTTACGACAAGAAAACAACCCGTATGTACTGCGCCTTGAGCGGCCTCGACCAAGACAATAAAAAAGATTCGACCACATTCAACGATATAAGGCCATGTATCGGGGAATTACCCACATTAGATACGATGCTGACCATTCAGAATTATATATTCCCCGAAAACCTGCCTACCAAATATTCGATAAATGCGGATGCCAGTCAAATAGTAGGCTTCTCCTCCTCGGGATATATGCTTTGTGATTACGCGGAAGGCTCTAAAATCCCGAAAGGAATAACGACATTCAACCTTCGAGGAGATACGCTTTGCAAATTCATCCTTGCGGATGCCAAAGATATTAACGTCTCTCCGGATACGATCACCCGGTTTCAAACCTTTTATTGGAATACGGATCAAGACCGAATAAATTTCTTGATTCCTTATCGAGATACGGTATACCAGCTTTCAAGTTCCCACTCGATCACCCCTTTATATGCGCTTCATAAAGACAATCAAGATAAACCGACCGGTCTTCGTTCTTTCTTGGAGAATCCGAATGGGCTATTTATGGGAGTCTTTCAAAAAGGTTCTCCCGCCATCTATAATTGGCTGGGATGGCTGGACGATTACAAACCGGTTATCACCCATCGAGTAGTCTATCTCAAGAAAGAGAAGAAAACATACGCCTTACCCAAAAGCTCCGGAGGATTTATCAATGATATAGATGATGGACTTCCGTTCTGGCCAGACGGACAAACCGATGACTGTGTTTATATGATTCGTACCGTCACCGAAATGCGTGAGACCGTTAAACGCACAGGCTCCTCCCGCCAAAAAGACCTGATCAAATTCTTAGACGATCCTAAAGTGTTCGAGAGGGATTATGTAATGATCGTGGCAAGACCTTGATAGATATGTGACAGATAATACAATAAACGAATGAAACTACAACCATTTTTCTTATTCCTATCACTCTTGCTCTTTATCCTCTCTTCTTGTGAGCAAGCAGAGAAAAGTAGGTCTTATCAATTAGTAAGATCCGATCAGACCTTGGCTTTCACCTTGGATGATAAGACAAAAAACGTAACCCCTTTCTTATCGTACTATCGTGACAAAAAGGGAAAGGAATATATTGTGTTACAATCTTACTCCATGCAGTCCCGTAGCAATAAATTCTATTTTTATGATAAGGATAGTCAAGAACTAGCGTTCAAGATAGAACCGGAGATCGAGGGTTCTAATGGAGTAGGCCGTGTATTAGGATGCTATATACAGGATTGGGACAGCCTATATCTCACCAGCTTATTTGAACCAGAGATCATACGCATCAATAAGGATTGCCAAATACTAGAAAAAATAAATTATGAGGAAGCAAATGATGGCACAAGACTTTACAACAGTAGTTTCCTAAGTTTCAGAACCGCCACCCTGATGGGGAGGGATCTATATATCTATTCAGATCCCAACCGTTTGATAGAGAAAGATTATGTCTCCGCTACTATCAATCTCGACACGAAGGAGATCAGAGCATTACCTTTTGTTTATCCGGACTATCCCGGCTCTTCGGTCAAATTGAAACGATACGGGCTAGAGGGTAGCTATAGCCGTTCTTTTGATGGACAGCGATTTGTATATTCTTTCATTTACGATGAATCTGTCTATGTGGCGAATATCGCACACGACTCCATCCGCAAGGTATCCGTGAAAAGCGAGTATATCGACCAAGTGCAATTGCCAGACGAGCTAACCGCCCAAGCGATCGATTTCTGTCAAAACGCGATGTATGGAGACTTGATATACGATCCTTACCGAGAGGTTTTTTATCGGATCGCTTATCCATCCACTACGATCGAGAAAGGGGTTAAAGCTATGGAACTTATAGAATATGGACGAAAGACCTTTTCAATCATAATCCTTGACAAAGAGTTAAACAAGCTAGGAGAGACTCTTTTCCCTAATTACACGTACAATTCAAGACAATTATTAGTTTTACCCGATGGCCTTTACATATGTAACAGCCATTTCATGAACCTCGATTTCAACGACGATATATTAAGTTTTATTCGTTTCGATCTAGTTTCTCGATACGACCGGAGATAAACAAATACTGTATATCAGCATATTACAGCAAACACAGACAAGCCTTATTCCAGTGGATTTCCTAATAGATATTCAATAGATAAAGCCAAACATCCATAAAGGAATCATATTGCGGAAAGCATACTCTATGTCATCTTTCACCACATACCCATCCGCCGCTTGCTTGATCTGTTGCCGCGTCTTATTCTTTCCCCCAATCTCAAAGGTTCGGCCATCTATCTCAAAGTCTGAAATCGCAGAAGAAGTAACGAAGCATACGACTCGCATCCAAGATAGAAAAACCGTCTCACGCACGGAACCGATATCCGGTACCTGCTCCGACAACGCATAAGCCAGATTCGTATTATTCAGATAGATCTTCTCTACTTTCTCCAATAATTTCAAGCCCTGCGCTTTTTCTCGCAGTAAATTAACCAGACCTGCCTTCTCCAAATAACTCATGTAGTCGGGCAACACATTCCGGCTGATATCCAAATCTCTCGCCAACTTCGTATAATTTGGTTTGAAAGGGACACTTTGAGCTAATACATATAATAATTTCTTCAACTTTACGGCAGAAGCCACCGTCATATCCGCAAAAATCGGAATATCAGATTCCACCATTTGGTTAATCACGCTACGCAGACGCAAGAGATATTCCGTATCTTGAAAAAATGGATAATAACCTGTCGATAAATAATCGTTAAATAATTTGAGTGGACGAGCTTCCTTATAAGGGAACTCAACCTTCCCAGCAAGAATCTCTTCCAACGAATACGATGGAAGCTGCCACCCCTGCGATATATTCAAATATTCCCGAAAAGAAAGTCCGGGTAATCTATACTCTACCTTCCTGCGACTTAAATCCGCACCACCTTTCTCCAGATCAAGAATAGACGAACCTGTATAGATAACTTGAAGACCAGGAATTTGATCGTATATATTCTTCACCTCCCTAGACCAATCCTTGTATTTATGAATCTCGTCAATATAAAGTTTTTTCCCACCCAGATTATAAAATTGATAAGCCATGTCGAATAACCGATACTTGGTAAAATAGAAATCATCTGCCGTAACATACAAAGACTCATCCTCACGATCATACAATTTGATATGCTGCAACAATAGGGTAGTCTTCCCAACACCACGAGCACCTAAAATCGCAACCAATCGGCTATCCCATGCGATCTGATCGTGAAGAAAACGCACGACTTCTGTCGAAGTATGCTCTAATTGAGTTCTAAAGGAACGAAATAAGGTCTCCATATTGATTCATGTTTAAAGGACAAATATACAAAATTGCACGATGCGATGTGCAATTTTCATACAAAATTGCACGATGCGATGTGCAATTTCCTTTATATAGGTTGACCATGTTCTATCCTATTGATGAACGAGGTTTACCCGGACAAAAATAATTAACATTGTTTGCACAAATTCATTCAACTCACGATATAAATAGGTGACCTTAGATTGGCAATCCTAAGAGCAATACTGACTTGGCTAAGTAATATATACTGACTTGCCCGACACAGTATATATTACTTAGCCAAGTCAGTACTACTGCCGATAGCAAGCTCATCACACAAATAAACCATCAAATGAACGTTGAAATGGAGAATTTACTCTCCCGAAACGATCTTTAGTGAATATCCTTTACCCCGAGCACTCTCTATCACCAAACCCGGAATAGGAGACAAATCCTCTTTAAGCCTTTTAGCCGTAACGGTAAGATGCACGAAAAGTACTATCTAATGATAATATCTGAAGTGCCCCCCCTGTATAAGAAAAACAAAAATCATCCCCAAGTTCTTTGATACGCCGATCTGTATCCTCTTGGACTACCTGTTGAAATGATAGCAATACAAATACATAACTTTATGCCAACAAACCCTCATTTTTTGTCTGTCAGCTAAAAGTCAGCTAAAACAATTGGCCATGAAAAGGAATAAACTTATGTTTGTGAAAAATTAAATACGATATGAAACGAGCAATCTATTAAAACACCGTCCTTCGCAAAAAGAACAAATAAAACGAATGAAACTCTTTTGGATCACGCTACTTATATCTAGTTTAGTCTCTTGTCACAATTTCAAAGAAGACAGACAACTCTCATTCGCTCTTGAAAGAGCAGGCGAAAACCGCCGTGAATTAGAACAGGTATTGGAACATTACAAAAATGATTCCTTGAAATATCGTGCAGCTTGCTTTCTTATTAAGAATATGCCCGGGCATTATTCTTATTGCGGGAAAATCACCAACACATATAATAAACAAATTGACTCTATAATACTTCAAACACAAAAAGAGGGGCGTTATCATGATACACCTTATCTTGCCAATCGCATTGATAGAATCTCTAAAATCCACGAGAACACCTCATTCCCGATACAAGAAGACATTCGTATAATTACAGCTGATTTTCTTATTCAAAATATCGAGCAGGCTTTCCACCTATGGGAAGATGCCCCTTGGAGCCGACATTTAAATTTTGATGACTTCTGTGAATACCTATTGCCCTACTCTATCGGAGCCATGGATGTACTGGAGGATTGGAGGACTGGCATGTACCAACAAATAGATTCTACGACATTAACAGAACTCAACGACTTCAGCTATTCTTCCGATATGCAAAACTCAGCATTTTGGGCTTGTAAGCATATCAATCAGTTTTTAGAGAAGAAATTAGTTCCTGAAAACTCGGTATATTCCATTCCGTTCATAGCAAAAACCTCCACTAGGAGCATGATATCATTCGGCACTTGTAATCAATTCTCGTTAATAGCGTTAGCTATGATGAGAAGCATAGGAATTCCCGTCATGCTAGATTTCACACCACAATGGCCTTTCCGCTCGATGGGGCATTATTGGAATGTACTTTTAGATAATACAGGAAAGAATCTAGCGTTTGGAGGATGCGAGACAAAAACAGATCCGGATATACTGCATAAACCTAGCCAGAAGATGGCTAAAGTGTATAGGCGAACATACGCTATTAATCAAGATCTCGTAAAGCTGAATACAACCGAAGAGGTCGTGCCCGACCTCTTCCGGAATATTTTCATGAAAGATGTTACCTCCGAATACATGAAAACTTGTGATATCATGATTCCAACACAAAAAAAACGAAACCATAAACATGCCTACCTAGCCGTTTTCGACAATCAGAAATGGGTACCTATATGTTACGGTACACAAAAAGGAAAAGTTTGTTACTTCAATGAAATAGGAAAAGATATTGCCTATCTCCCACTTTATTATGACAATCAAGGTATTCATCCTATTACAGATCCATTCATACTTGATTCACGAGGTAGAATAAAATATCTACATGCAGATACCAGTAAACGAAAGAAAGTTATATTATCTAGGAAATACTATCTCGCAAAACATATTTTCGATTATGCAAAAACTCTCACCGGAGGACATTTTGAAGCTTCCAATAATCCGGATTTCTCCGATCCTGATACAATACATACGATTTCTCATTGGTTATTGTCCGCAGATTCTTTCGAGATAAAACCTCAAAAAACATATCGCTATTGGCGCTATGTATCAGCAAAAAACAAGGGTTGTAATCTAGCCGAACTCGCTTTCTACTCAGACAAGGAGGAAAAAGAATTAACCGGCACAATCATTGGAACAAATGCCTCGGTTCGTTACGATACTATGCCAATGGATAAATCCAAAGTATTTGACAAAGATATCCTAACTTACTATGAAGCCCCTTCTACGGTTGATTATCCATGGGTAGGCTTGGACTTCAACAAACCGGTATCTATCAATAAGATCATTTATACGCCAAGAAACGATGATAATAACATCCACGCAGGTGATCTATATGAGCTATTCTATTGGGAATATAACCATTGGATGTCATTAGGCCAACAAAGAGCTATTGAATCAAAGCTAACCTATACAAATGTACCAGACAATACTCTCTTGTTGTTAAAAGACTTAACCAAAGGGGAAGAAGAACGCATATTCACATATGAAAATGACAAACAAGTTTGGTGGTAATCTTTATTATTCCATGAGAACCATATTAAATTAATTACAACAAGTAGGCAATTTTAATTTTATCTATAAATAACTGATAATCAGCGTGTAAAAAACATCATTATATTTTCCGAAAAACTCGTACGTGTTTTTACTAAAAGTCGTACGTGTTTCTAAAAATTCACGTACGTGTTTTTTAGAAGACGAAGTCGAGAAGAATATAAACATTCAAAAAAATACACTAACCCACCTTGTAAAACCTACCCACCACACTTCAGCACATAGCCATGCCCCCGAGCACTCTCAATCACCAAACCCGGAATAGGAGACAAATCCTCTTTAAGCCTTTTAGCCGTAGCGGTAAGAGCGTCTTTGGACACACTTCCATCCGGCCAGATTTCTTCTTTCAGCCGATCGGACTCAATGAAATATCCTTTATGTTCTAATAAAATACAAAACAGTTTCAGCCGTTGATTTGCCAATTCGATACGATGCCTATGATAATGCAATACGCCATGTGTTTCATCGAACAAGATATCTTCTGTTATTTGTATCATCTCTTTAGGTGCTTCTTGTAGCGGTAAGATATTTATCCTTGGTCTTTTCCATGTCAAGACAATAGCGATAACCCAGAGAATAACCATTGCCAGAATCCAAAATATATTTCGCAAAAACACTTCACCTACTATATAAAGGAAAGGAAATTGAACAAACGCTCGCAAAACGATCGCCCGATTCGCTCCAAAAACAATTTCTTTTAATGGTATGAAAGATTGATAAAAAGAAGTATCTGAAGAGCTACATTCCGTCTTGTCTATAAAGGTATAACAAGTTACGGTCTGAGCCGAAATCGCATGTTCATACAAAGATGCACGAAAAGCACTATCCAGTAAGGTTACTTGAATCGGATTCTCCATGGACAAACAATGTTGGAGACAAAAATCAGACTTCTCCTGTGAAGACATCCTCCGTGCCACCTCCTTATTATTCCTCATATGTATAATCGCATCGGCAGTCTTGATTGTAATGCTATCTCGTTCCAATCGATTAGCGCCTGAATAGGAAAAACAAAAAGCATCCCCTAAATCTTTTATCCGCCTATTTGTATCATCTTGAACTGCCTGCTGAAATAACGTTTGAGACTCTTCTTGTAATTCATACTTTACATTTTGGTATGATTTATAAAAAGACAACAAGCAAATCATCGTCATCAGAACAAATACACTCCACTTCCAATAAAATTTCCAATTTTGCTTCTCCATAATTATTCCTCGTTGAAACTGCAAAGATACGTTTTCCATCCCTTTCTACGAATAAATTCATTCAACTCGCAAGATGAAAGATGACTATAGGTAGACAAAAGGCTTATTTTTCAACTGTCAGCTAAAAGTCACCTAAAAAGATTGGCTATCCAAAGACCAAGCCGTACGTTTGTAACAAAAATTAGAAACGACATGAAACAAATTACTTTCAAGAAAGCTTTCGCTATCATTTTCATTTGCGCCTTGTGTGCTTCGTATTTTCTTTTGAAAGAAGGAAAACAAAATTTCTCAGATCTTACTTTCTCTAATATTGAAGCGCTAGCTTCCGGTGAAAGTGGATCCAAAGATTGTTATATGGCTGGCTCTCTATCATGTAATGGAGGATATTACAAATATATATACAACCGTTAAAACAACACATGAACTACTACGTGTACATAGTTCTATTAATAGGTAGTCTGGTATCCTGTTCGGAATCCTCACGGCACTTCCCCCGCTACGAGGATTTTCCCGATGAAAAGGCATTAAATGCGCAGGTTATCCACCTAGATACCGCCTTGTTCCGCTATCCTTTCCGGGTAGCGGTCAAGGATGGTATCGCTATTATCATGGACTTGCACAACGTAGATTATTTCTTCCATGCCTTCTCTTACCCCGAATGGGAATATATGACATCGTTTGGCAAACGAGGCGAGGGACCCGAAGAAATGGTATCGGCAGATTGCTTCCGGTTTATCTCCAAGGATTCTATCTGGACGCTCGATGCGAACAAAATGCGAACAACCCGGTGGAAGATTGAACAAAATATGAACAACATCATCCCCGTAGAAACGATCGATATGGACAAGCGGCTGGTTAGGGCATTGGACTTTTACCCGATGGAATCGGGCTTTTTAGTATCTGACTACCTCGGTGAATATAGACAAAAGTGGACAGACCGAGAAGGGAAATGGATTCACTCCGCTAATCAGATCCCGACCGAAAATAATTATGAAGACATCGCACGCCCTGCATTGGCGCAAGCGTGGCGAAGCTTCTTCGACTATAATCCCCAAAAAGGCATCTTGGTCATGGCAACCCAACTAGGAGAGGCATTAGAAATATACAACTTCACAGATACTACACAAACCGTACGATACGGACCTAATGGAGAACCTCAATTCGCAATCTCACAATCGGAGGGAATTCCAACGGGTATCATGGGATTCAGTGATGTTCATATCACAGACCATTTCATTTATACCGTATTTCATGGCCGTAGTTTCAAAGATATCGAGCAGGCATACCAACGAGGGGAAGATATCGAGGATGGCGGGCGATACATCTATGTATTCGACCTCAAAGGAAACCCCGTCCGGAAGTACGTGCTCGACCATGCCATTTATGGTATCGACGTAGATGAGGATACGGGGACGATCCTTGCCACGGATGTAAACAGCAACGATCCGATTCTTTCATTTAAAATATAACGACAAAATATCATGAAATACTTAAATCTAATCATACTATTATTATTCCTTCTAGCTTGCCAAGACAAGAAAAAAGACGAGATCAAGCATTTAGTATCCGAATGGCAAGGAAAAGAGATACGATTTCCGAAAGACATGGTCTTTGCACGGTTTGCAACCGATACGGTAGACTTCACCCTGCCAAAATCCCCCCACAAGGTGCTGGTTTTCGTGGATTCCATAGGATGTACCAGTTGCAAACTCCAACTGCACCGATGGAAAGAACTGATTCAATACACCGACTCCATTACCCAAGGAACGGTTCCCTTCCTCTTTTTCTTCCAGTCCGATGACAAGAAAGAAATACGGTATCTATTGAAAAAAGACAATTTCGACAAACCTATCTGCATGGATCAATCAGACAGACTGAACGAACTGAATCATTTCCCGGCCGACGGGAGATTTCAAACCTTTCTATTGGATAAGGACAATAAGGTCGTAGTGATAGGAAATCCTATCCACAACCCGAATATCCGGGAGCTATACCTAAAAGAGATCACCGGAAAACAACCCGCTTCACAAATACAGACCACCATGAAAGTGGAAGAGGCATCCATACAGCTAGGAACTATCCAAATGGGAGAAAGCAAAGAAGCTGTTTTCCGATTAACAAACACAGGAAACAACCCGTTAGTCATACTAGACGCGGCTACAACCTGCGGCTGTGCCCGCCCATCTTTCGACAAACATCCCGCCAAGCCGGGAGAGATCCTTCAAGTAAGAGTCATCATGACACCGAAAGACAAAGGAGTCTTTGACGAGACGATTTCCGTGAAATGCAATACGAATCAACTGATAAAATTAAACATTCGGGGGATGGCTCAATAAATAAAAGAGAAGGGAGAGCTTGCCGGATATATTGGAACGATCACAAGCAAGCCTCCCACCCCACTTTTACTCATGAAGCAGAAAGGAGGTGACACAAAAGTAGTAAATTAAATTGAAAGAGGAATTCGAGAATATCCTTATCTTGCAGAAGAATAGTAAGCAAGAGATTAAATTCTCAAAAACATAAACTATAAAAAAGAAATATCATGAGAAAAAAGATTTTAGGAATAGCCGTAATGGCAGTCGTAGCAGTAGCTGCGGCATGGAACATCAACCAGAGTGAAAACGAGATTAAACTCTCTGATTTAGCGCTTGACAATGTGGAGGCATTGGCTAGTGGGGAAGGTGGAAGCGGATACTTTCTATTTTTGTTGTCATAAT
>OGXK01000826.1_pt1 | contig 16372 bp, 21 predicted proteins | sample 1576261 | NCBI WGS metagenome assembly OGXK01 (sample SAMEA3541581, study PRJEB24748) | human gut metagenome | biome: human gut; feature: human-associated habitat; material: faeces | place: China | collected 2012 | reverse complement strand
TGGAATGAAAAGTGTTTGCTTATTTTTGCCAATTTGCCAATTCGTATCAGCTCTTCCGCCCCGTTTGCCGAAAATTTTAGAACAACAGGTCTGACACTTTAGCACGTTAAAGTGTTAAACTTCACCGCGTTAAAGTGGTAACGTGTGAAAGTGTGGACAAATTATGTAACGAATATTAACAAACTATGAACTAAATAATATCAAGAAATCTTCTGATAAGAGGTTAAATAATATCATTGTATATCTTCTGAGATTTGCTATAATATAATCAGAAAGATAAAGAAAACAAAATAAAGAAAAGGAGATAGCAAATATGAGAAAATCAAAAAATTATTATAAGTTTATGGAGTACATGGCATTTGGAATCAGTGGTTGGCATGAGGACGCGGTTATGGTAGACAATGGAGTAATTGAATGTGTAGCATATCCAAAAGTTGCACATATCGAAGATTATTCAAAATTATATAAATGTAACTATGACAAAATGACAATGGATAGTGATAACACATGGTTAACAATTAAATGTGTTCTGGTAAATGAAGAAGTGATTAACGTTTATTATGTTACAAATGAATGTAACTTATATATTGGACAATTGATATTAGACGATTACAGAACACAAAAACAAGCGTTAGATGCAATTCATAAGAAAGTTGTTTGTTTCTTCTTAAATAGCCGTGAATTTTGTGAGTTACATCCAACAGAAGAAGAAATTAACGAATATGAAGAAATCTTAGAAACAGGCGAAGAAGCAACAGAAGATTATAACGAATATGAAGAAATTTTAGACAGTACAGAAACAGGCGAAGGAAAAAACAATGAACTTAAGGGACACCTTTACATCGACACCGATAGCGTAATAATCGCCCCATTACCAGAAAAGAAAGTTTCTGAGTCCTACCGCAAGCACCTACACGCAATCATGAATCCCGAATGGCATCACGTTAGCCTTGCAACCCTTGCAAATATCGACTTTGACATGTTAGATAAAAAGAGGCAGGTATATCTTAAAGCGCACCGCGAACTAAAGCGAACGCTAGCAGACTTAAGTAAATGTAAAACAGGGCATACGTACGAAGCTAGAGCACGTAAATTCATGAGTGATATGATATCGCAATATTATGATAATGAAATATCTTATGCAATGCGCAAATACTTAGATTTACAATTATCAATGTCAAATGTTGTCAATGGTGTATGGAGTTCATACGTTGAACCCGCAACAGGTTTACATGAATCACGTAGATACAGTAGACCAACGTTAACATACTAAACTAATATCATAGCTGTCATAACGGCTTGACGGTGAGAAATGGAGTAAATATGAATCTTTATGGAATCGAAAAGCGCAACACAATCGAAAACACTTGTCTCATGTTTTCACATCTTGATGATACACTTGATTACTGCTTTACGCATGGCTTGAGATACGTAACAAGTGCAGATGTGCCTGGTTATATGAACGATGATTGTTCAACCTTACATGCATATAACGGCAAGTATGGAAAAGGCGTAGTTCGCACAAGACCATGTTTCTATAAAGGTAGACGGTCAACCAATTATATGACAATTGAATATTGGGTGAAAGGAGAATTAAATGACACAAAAATTTAAGTATTATGTAACACTTGCATATCTTGATACATCTGAGGATGATATAAAATTTGAATACATTGAAAATCAAGCTTACAACGCTAAAGACGCGGTAGCGTTGGCAAAAAGCTATATGTCACAATTTGGCAATGTGCAAGGATTGACCGTAATTGATGTATCACGCGAATAGAAAGTGAGGATTTAACATGGATGCATTAACCACAAAACAGAAAAACCAGATGTATGATGAATTATCAGACTTAGTTATCAAATACGGAAAGAACCCAGTTGCAAGACGAATGATGAAAGCATACTGTACCGAACTAAAAAAGGTTGAAACCTCAAAAGAGCTTACAAGCATGGCATTCGTCTTAACATCCCTTAGCTATCTTCTTGAAATCACCTTCCCCAACAAATAATAAAAAGCCGCCAATAATGGCGGCTTTTATTATCCGTAAAAGAAAACAAAAGCGTTTTTGAGGGCGGTGAAGTGCGGAGCGACCGTCATGGTTTGAAATGGTATAGTACCTAATCCCGTACTAATATAAAATGTTGGGGTTAACGGCATAAAATTAGAAACTGTGAAATTTGTATTGTTTGGCAAATCTGATATGTCGCATTCTGCATGTATATATGCGTATTTGGCGTTAGTAGGTGGGGTGATGTTTTGTAAAATGAGCAACAAATTATAATATTTGATGTTTGTAGCATCATCTTTGAAAAGTAAATTTGCAGTTATAGCCGTGTTTGTAGTTGTAAGTTCAACCGAGGATATAAGCTTGATATTACCAGCGTTCGCAATATCATGCTCGATACTTTCCCCCCAACTATCCACATACTCGAACGCATTAACCACTTCATCCCTCAGCTTTCTAACACCTCTCCAAAACGCAAGATTAGAAAACCGTTCCGGTAAATTCTTCATTGGTTCAAGATACTTTAATAAATCCATAAAAACACCTTTCTTTCATATTATCCATTCTCAGCTATACAATAAATATACAAATCCCACGCGGTAGCACTTGCAGGATCTTCCGCATTTGGAACAGCGGCAAGAGTAAGGCTTTGTGGAATAATGGCAAGCTTTGCGGCTGTTCCTGTTTTTGGAATCTGTAAACGCACATCGGTCTGTACAGCAAAAGTATTATAAGCCCACATGTTATCAATTTTGACGATAATACTGTCTGGTGTAAGAAATGGAATGTAGCTTGTCATAAGCTTAACTTCATCTATAGTATACCCGAACTGTTGTGTTAATGTAAGGTCAAAAAATCCATTTGCTGGGTACAAAGCATTAGGCTTGAAATTTGGTGCAACTCCATTGATTTGTGTAATAGTTGGTTTGGAAGTCCACACACTTTTCCGAACAGCGATAAAAGGCAACTTAACAAGTGCAACAGGTTGACCTAAATATCCGATTTGAATTGTACGTTTTGGCCGTGTTATCGTATCATGCCATTTTAGATTGTTGGATAATACCCAGTTTGTTTTACTGTCACCTTTTGCAAAAGAAATGACATTTGTACAAAACCAATTCCACCACGCATCCCAAACATTTGACCATGCTGTATCATCATCGGTTAAATCAAGAATTGTCTGAGGTGGAATGATGTTAAGATTCTTCAACAAATCTTCCAACTTTTTCACCCTTGCCTCTAATGCTGTCATGTCAGCTTGAATCTGAGTAATAGAATTGTTAATGTTGGAAATTGACTGCTCAATATCTGTAATTTCATTTTCGATATTTGACACTCTATTTTCGATATTGTCTAAACGTTGATTGATATTTGTAATGTCATTTTTAATATTATTCAATTCAGTCTGAATATTTTGCAACTGCTCCTCGATATTTGTTACTCTAGTGTCCAACGCTTCATACTTCGCATACAAATCTTTTAATGATTCTTCTACACTTTTTGCCCACACATTAAATTCATTGTTAAATTCATTCAAAGCGTCAATAACGTCATTCAATTTCGCCCACAAAGCACATACCTTTTGTAGAAGTGACAAACAATCATCAAAAAGCAAAGGAATTGTAAATTGATGATGCCAACAAAAGCCCAAATGCTCTTTGTCGGGCGGATTGATAATAGGTATATTCGCCATAGTTACACCTCACTTTCATAATTCTACTCACATTATAACACAAGTTCCGCTTTCGTCAATCACCTAAAAAGCCCCAAAAAATTATGTTTCAGTTTATCGCAAATTTCCGTCTCAAAATCCCACACGGCACTTGTATAAGTCTGTGCATTAGACGCGGCTGTTCCACTTGACCCCGTGTGAGTTGTGCTATCATCCACATGATTTTTTGATACATTTGTCAGATAGTTGTCATCGAGCAAATCCGTTTGCCCTTGCGGTGTATCAAGAAACTTGTGCCAATCATCGGAAGTATGAACGTTTTTGCTGTTGTCCGTTTCAAACATATTCTTGGCGTTATACGCTTCAAACCTTGCCTTAAGCTTGATATTGAGTTCGGGCATAATTCGCGCCATATCACCTCTCATGTGCTCACGAAACAAAAAGTCAGTCTCATAACCAATTTCCCATTCCAGAAAATGTCTTATGATCATGTCGTTAATAGGCTTTCTAAACTCCTCACTGAAAAGCGGATAAACATCAAGCCCAAAAGCCGCAAAATCATAATTATCAAACAAACTCTTATTCGACTTCCTGTCATTTCTAATCTGTGAATTCTGCAAAATATCATAGACATGGAGCGTATAAGCCGCCCCTACATCATACCAATACTTGTCATTGTCTACAAAATTAGTGTCAATCATTGGAATTGTCATTGTTATCAGCTCCCTTCTCTTGAGATTCCAAACCAGCGTTTTTCACAGTTTCCACTGTGTCACGGTTCGTATTCATAACCGTGAATTGGTCTAACAAACCAGCATCACCAATTACTCTGTCATTAAATGTTGCCTTAACATCAAGCCCGAACTTCGCTTTACATTGATCACAAAAATTCTGTCTTGCCGTCTCGTAACTATTTCTTAGCACCATTAAAGTAGGTGCGTCTTGCATCACTTCAAGGCTTGAAACTTGTGCAACTTTAGACTGTGTTCGCCCATTGACGCCCAGCATAAACATAAAATCCGACATAAGCATAGACTTTAGCTGTTCGACACTTCCGGCAACGAAAGGTGCTGGTGTCTGGTATACGATTTGTCTAATATCATCATACTGACTTTTTAAAGGTGACATATCTCTTGTATATACAACTGGTTTGTGTCCAGCAATCTGTTCATATAAATTGGCAAATGTTAATTCCTGTCCATCGGGTGCATTAAGAATAGCTGGTGTATTCTGTGCTTTCAAATTGACATTTATACACCTGTCACACTCATACAGCAAAGCCGCAAAGTGCCGACATAAGCCGTCAATGGAAACAATGTCGTAATTTGTAAACGGAGATAGGCTAGCTGTAAGCGTCGCAACTTCTTTAATATCTCTAGTAACACTGTTCGTAAACGTCTGACACTGATACTTTGTCGCGCCACCGTACCATGTAAGTGTGCTTGCCGCCACACATTCACCAACAACAAAAAATTCAGATTCCTTCCATAGTCCCCCCAGCTTACCGAGCACAAAATTTTCATTCAATATACAATTCGCGTGTCTGTAAATATCATCATCCTCAAACGGCAAACCTTCAAAAGTCCATGCATCAACGGCGATTCTACGTAGAAAACTGTAATATAACCCAATCGCCAACAAATTTTCCGCTTGTGTGTTCTGATTTTTGGTATTTCTTTTCAAATTGCTACACCTCACTTTCTATTGTTAACGTTCCACGTGGAACATGGAACATAGAGTGTTACCCCTCACCCCTCACCCCTCAGCCCTTAACCTTCTACCTACATTTTACCAGATTGACCGTGATTGTCAACGATCAATTTTCAGTGGTAAAACATTAGCAAAGTATTTCAAAGACCAATACGGACAAAACATGCTTCTAGCATCAATTCCCCCTATTGGTGGGGGCGGTGTTGTTGGTTGCACAACCTCAGTCGTGCCGCTACCTGTTGCGCTTCCAGCATTTCCACCAGCTGGATTGACGGGGGCTTTTGAGTCTGAGTCTGAAATTGCACCTTCGCCAATTTGAATAACGCCTGTTTGGGACGCCATGTCAGCAAAGACGCGGTTGTACTGTGTATTTGTCCATCTGTCTCCGTCATAGTAACCAGTTTTAGCGTTTTGACGTGCCATGACCAATTTTATCCAATCACTTTCTGTCTCTTTTCCTGTTGTGCCAACAAAAATATCTTGTACAGCATCCCAATGACCACTGTCGCGAATTGCGATACTTGCGGCAGTGCCAACAGCATAAGCACCGATGTTAGATACATCATAGCCCAAATGTTTTTGTATGTTGGTTCGTATCAATTGGTAATAGTCGTTAAACATCGCCCAATTTTGCATTTTTGAAAATTCTGCCAAGTGATTATTTGTGTAGTCGATGAAAAGCTGTTTTAATCCAGCGTTATTGATAAGTGCGGGATTTTTTACTCCCAAATCGATGTACGGTTGAAAACCGCTAAAGAGGTTCGGATACTGTTGCACACAAAATTGCATAAACGGAACTAAACCGTATTCATAGTCAAACTGATATCGCCCGTAAGCTTGCCCACCGTCACCGTTTATATACCAACCGCTAATATCTGAATATTCTTTACCAGATTCAAAATATTGCCAATTTATCCACATTCGCGCACCAACTTGCTCATTTTCTTTCTTTTCTTCCGGAACAGGCTGTGTCGATTCTGAATTTTGTACAACTATAGCCGTATGCCCAGGCATGTGTAGAATGTCGCCCACTTGCAAGTTATCACCTGTTGTCAAATATTTACTGTCATACAATATATCAAACAGCTCTGTGTTTTTAAGCTGTTCTAGTTCGTTGTATGTATTCATACTTGTGCTTACTAGAATATTGAGACAATTTAATATACATGCAACTAAAGCAGAGCAGTCAGTTGCGCAAGGTACTTTAACGTCTTTAGGTTTCCACCCGACTTTTCGACACTCATTTGTAAAAGTCTCCCGTCTATGTTGGTTATATCCAACATTTTGATTATCACATGATTCTATCATAAGCGTAGCTATCGCACGGGCAACGTCTGGACGGTTGCGAATACGTGCGATCCAGTCCCAGCGCCTACCGTCTCCAGTTTGCGGAAACCAACCTGTTACGCGGACTTCAAGTCCGTTTTGATCTCCGTCTCTGCCGCCCCAAAGATTGCCGTTTTCATCTTTTGAAGCTTCACCAATATATGTTGCCATATCAACCGCCCTCACTTTCTGGAAAATGATTTTCTAATATTTTGTCCGTGTGTTTATAATTTTCGATTCCATGCCAAAACCAGACACCGCTATCAAGGCGGTTTGACATGTATGCAATTGCGTTTTGTGGTGCGTTTTCAGCTGTGATGATAGCGCCGCTTGTGTGTACATAGTTAACAATTGGTAATGAGTCTATAACAATGTCGGCTAAACTACCATTGTAATTATAACCATACATACAGAAGTAGTTGTTAAACTTTTTGATATCTTGCAATGAAGGATAATACCACGCTACAGATATCATAGGAAAAAGAGCGTTATACATGGCAATAGTTCCAGTAGGATTTCCAATAGTAAGGTCTGATTCTTCAAATTTTGCACCTAGGTTTTCTGCAAATGTTTCCGCGGCTTGAAGTTCCCCCTTGATATCAAGAGAAAATAAATTTCCGATTGATGCCACGCCAAAATTACCAAAATCGCGCATGACGCCACTGTTGTTTAACTGTGTAGTCGAAAGTTGAACACTATCCCACGTACTACTTGCAAGGGAATAGTCGCCATTCGTGCCGTTTCCGTACTGTTCGGGTGTAATTACGATGCCGCCCAATTGGGATTGATTAGCCGCCCACTTGAACGTAAACTTTTTGGCTAAAAGTGCAGATTCATCAAAATATCTAAAGTCATATTCTTTAGCACTACCACCGCAATTAACTGTTAATTTGTTAAATTGTGGGGAAGTATATAGTTTATTCCATAAAGGTTTTTCAACAAAAGATTGTGTTAGCTCTAAAACACCTGTGCGGTTGTCAACTTTGTCCAGATTTTCGCCGCTTATGTCACTAGCAAAAAATTTAGGTACGTGATAAGCTCCGATAATATCTTCCTGTCTGCCACATTTTGCATAGCGTTTAACTACTTCTAACGCTTGTGCTCTTGAAAGCTTACTTGTGTTACTCTGGACTATGCCGCCACATTCGCAAGGGTTGACGCTAACCAACGAAAAGAAGTTGCTTATTTGTCCATAGTCCCCCATTGCAAAATTAGCGATTGCCGCGTAGAAATCACTTGAACGGTTTTCGTAAGTGTCTGTATTGTTGGCGGTCATGAGATACACAGAATCATCATCATCTTTTGAAAAACCGTATTCAGTTCTTGAAATTTCCCACCTGTCGACTTGCGTTGGTTCGGGATAAAAGTTTGCAAAAAGGCCGTCTGAAGCCGGATGTTGTCTGACAATTGGTGACGGATGGAATGTGTATTTGTCGATGTATGTCGCCCAATAATCAACAGATGTGTTTACATATGTCAGCTTATTGTTTACATACTGATAATCAATGATGTACGCGAATTCAAGTCTCGTTTCATTTTGATATGCCATGTAATTATAGCGTTTCAACTCATCCGCGCGGACTGGACAGCGAAAAGTCTGCCCCTGTCGTTCCCATGTCACGTTATCATAACGTTTATAAGGAAGAACGCTGAGAAGTTCTTTTAAAAACCCCTCAGCGTTTCTTTCTGCTGGGATCAACAAGTGTTTACCGCTGTCGTCAAATGGCGAGTCGAACAAGTATACAGTTGTCATATTATCCCCCCCTATTTATGCATTTTTACAAATTGCAACAGCATTTCCCCACGGTCTAATGCCGTATGTCTGCCAAACGTTTAAGTACTGATTCTGATACATTCCAGCGGCATTGTAGAAGTCACCACTTGTACTTAAGTTGTCGCGGTACTCGAAAGTATTAACATCCGCTAATACGGCTAAAATATTCTGATCGTCTGTAATGGTTTTCCAGTACTTTGTCACAGGATCAATTGCAGATTCAAAATCTAAGTAGCTGAAGTCTGGGAAAGGTGTCACACGTCCAACCAAGTCAGCTTTGCTCATGTTGAAAGCACCCGCGAGTGTTTCAACATTGCAATTTACTAAAACGTCGCTTCTTATAAACAAATATAAACTGTCAGATGGTGTCCATGTGATAGCAGGTGTCGCGTCTGCAATTCCCTGTGCTGTTGCATATGCCTGATAGTTGTTGAATTTACTTGAAGCATGTGTGATATCAAGTGCAATTTTCTGAATGGTCTTGATAAAGCCGACAGATGAAGCGGCAGGGTCAGCCTCATCCCATGGAATTTCCTTCTTAACTACTACGTTGTTTTTAACGGAAGTCTGAATCAACTTCTTGATAAGGTTTTCTTCTTCAATCTCGTTCCCACTGAAAAGACTTGTCACCATGCCCGTTACCATACTGTCAAGCTGCTCCCATGACGTGAAAGCACCTTCCATAAGCTCTCTAGGAATAGTTACTGGAAACTGTCGTCTACGATTCTGTCGGAAATAACAAGTTTTTACATCTGGTTTTGTCACCTGTAACAGCATTGCTCCAAGAGAAATGTCATAATCACGCCCCATGGCAGGATTGACATAGTTCATTTCCATATCAGTTCCAAGTGGAAAACCTTCTTTTTTCAGCATTGCATACTGATTGGTATACATCTTAGATTCCACGGACTGAATGACAATCTTGTTTACAACATAGTGAAGAAACTCATTCATAAATGGTGCATACTTTACAATTGGTGTCATGGCGTGACTAATAGACGTCGCCACGGTAACTTCGCCTGTTGCCCTCATGTATTCGTTTGAGGAATTCTTTCTAGCATCGTTAAAAAGATTTACTCCGCGCTGTGCGCTTGACAGCGGTGTTGTTGTTTTTGCCATAATTTTCTACCTCACTTTCTATAACATTAACTATAATAGCTTAAAATATCATCGGTTGTGACTTCCTCTTTTTCTTCTTCCTCATCTTCTTTAAGTTTTGTGGACGGAGAAATGGTAGTTGTGACACGGTTGAACAGCTCTAAGTTTTGTTTACTAAGTCTGTCGTTTTCCGTTTTGAGTGTTGCGTTTTCTGTTACAATTGCCTTTTCCGCTTCATTTGAAGCTTTTGCCATGTCTAGCACATCTACAACGATTCTTCGCATTTCATCAACCGTCATGCCGTCTGGAATGTTTAAAGTAGTTACCATCTTTTCAATATCAATCATGCTTTCGCCCCCTCATAGTTAATATTGGCAAAATGAAAACTGTGTTCCCACTCATATTCTGCAATTCTGCCTAACTCAATTGTATGCCCCTCTTTTGGCATGTGCAAAAAGAAACCATAGCCAATGTCAATCCCAACATGTCTACCTTTACCGCCAAAAGATGAATACAATCCGTTTCCTTCTGTTCCTAAAAACGGTGTGGTCTTTTCTGCTCCGTCATGATAGTGTCCGGTGCTGTAATTTTGTACACCTACGACAGCGGACACGAAGCCGCTACAATCATATCCAATTTTGCCACGCGAGAATGCTTTATAAGCGGCTAACTCTTGCGTTGTATACTTTGAAAAATAGGCGGGTTCGAGACTGATAAGTGTGTTCATCACTTCATCGGTTAGGACTTGCCCTTTTGCACCGTAAAAATATGCATATTCATCACGGTGATAAAACATAAATAGCGCTTTTTTAATAACCTCATAATATGTCATGCTTTCACCTCATCTTCTAATTTTGTTTTGATTTCCGATATCATTTCTCTCAAAGAATTGATTGCATTTGTAAGCTCTTTTGTTTCCTCTTTATGTACATCCGTTTGATACTTAATGTAATAGCATAAGATTAACGTCATGCAGATAGGAAAGCCTACACTTGTAATTATTTGTGTTACCGCACTTACATCCATCACAACACCTCACTTTCTAAAAAAGGTGGGCGCGTCTCCGCGCCCGTGCTGACAGTTTGCACAACTACTCTGCTCTTCACAGTCTGTCTAGTAGTCCCACCTTTATTTTATCATAGGTTTAATTTTTGTCAATAATCAAACGCTTTATCAAGTCATTAAATTTTTCAGAAGCGTTTTTTGTGTTTGCGCAAATTTGAGAGGTACGTTTATAATACAGTAGCCACTGTATAACTCTTTGTGTTGATGGTAAATATAACTCGGTTGTTTGTAGTGTGGTTTTTGCTTTATATTTTCCAGATACAATCACAAGTGGACAACGCTCGATATGTGGCAGTATCACAGTAATTCCAAAATCCTCTATATATATTCGGTTGGTTTTTTTAGATAACTCTGCATACCATTTCCATGATAGACTCTTGTATATGTCGGGATATATATTTTCTTGCCATGCACCCGTAATAGTCATATCATTTGTCTGTGACTCATATACAGCAAGATGCTTTGACACATGCGCATGTTTTGGCGGCTCAGTATATAGCACACATATTTTTAAAATATCATCATCAAGTTTTCTATTGAAAATATAAACTTTTCCCTGTTCAAGCTTACGTGCATCAATGTTGTAGTAAAGAAACAACGGGCTTTTTGGATTGATGCTATTTGCACATGCTACAACTTTAACGTCTTTTCTACGTCTAATTATTGTTGACAATTGCTGACTATATCCTTTTAAAAATTCGCTTGTTGACAGTGGAATTATTGTAGTTGTGTCATCATCTTCGATAAACTCATCAAAAAATATAGTTTTAACCTCATCAAATCCGTTGCTTTTATACTTCATCCATGAGGCAATTGATAAACTATATCCACATGGCTTATACATCCATTTCCCATTTCTATCTAACTCCTGTTTCCTATATTGTCCAGAATAGTAATTAAGATTTGCTTCTTCTTTCCATAATGTTTTTTCTACATATGGTTTAATATTTGCGACAGCCGCCCACGCCCTACCGCGTATCAAATAATCTTCGCGTGTACGCATGTAAGCAAATTGCGCTCCTGTTGCGTTATATTCGTCAAACAAACCTTTAAAAACTGAATAAGATTTCCCCGCTGAACGCTCACCAAAAACAATGTAAACATCAGCGTTTAAAGTATATAGTGATGGAATATTTATGTAGGTTTCGTCACCTACTGTTATATACAAGTTTTCAATTTCCATATAATGTTATTCTCCTATCTTCTCTAAGATTATTGGTGATAAGTGTTTCGTTTTTACCGTAAACTTTTCTAAACGTTTACTTATATCCATATCAGTATTTTCTTTCTTTCCGTCTTTTGTTATTAGTGTCGGTTTGATGCTATAAACGTCAATTCCAATTAAAGTGCCATATTCGGGCGATATTGATAAAGTATAAGTGGTGTCCTCTATCCACGTTCCACCATTGTCATAAGTCGGTATGGCGTTTGTGGTTGGATGTGATATTGTACGCCCCGATACATCTTTGTCAAAAGTTGTAAAAATTTCAAAATCTTCAATTGATGAAAGATAGTTTACAGCTTTCTTCGAGAGTCCCGATACAGTCATATACAATTTATTATCAGCATCTTGATATATATATTTCTTCGCGCCAAAAGTCTTAAACTTCAACCATGCTCCAGATTCTTCGGTTTCCCAATCAAAAATTCCTAAGTCTGGTAGTTTATACTCTAACCCATAGCGTTTTATAGCTAAGTCAATTTTATATTTTGCATAGTCATTATAGCCGTTTATTACGTTTAAACATTCTTCTCGATTGATAATTTTAGCACTGTCTGTGTCACAGTAAAGCACATTTCTATCAATCTTTGACACTATATCATGCATTAAATGATAACGTGTCCACGCAGGAATGAAAACTCCAATTTGATAAGGCAAGAAACTTCTAAAAGATTTGTAAAATTTTTCAAGCTGTGCGGAAATTTCCTCTTTGTTTGTGATAGCACAGTGGTCTAAAGTCCACTCCGTGCCGTCAAGTGTAACAACATCGTGAATAGGGTCTTGCACAAACATACCATAAAAGGAATTTACGCGGTTTTTTGCTTTTGCGTAGTTTAATTCTTCGCCTTTTACATTTTTTAAACTTTGTTTGTTGTTGTAATACTTTAACATTGTGCAAACAATGCCAGATGGTAAGTAATCGGCCCTACAATAGTAACATTCATCTACCCGGATTGCATCAATCTTGTACATTCGCAAAATAATAGCAAGATCTAGGCTAGTGCATGTTGTCTTTATCATGTCGGCTTTGTAAATTCGTCCATTATCTAACACACTGTCACTTGATACTTCGCAATGCGAAGATGAAAGATAAGTCATCGTCCCCCTTGCGCGAACGTTCTTTGCTGTGATTGTGCATATGAATAAATAGTTATCTGTGTTAAGCAAACGTTTTAAGTCATAAATATTCACATTTGGTAAGCGTTTAAGCGGTGCTACTGGAAATTTTTCTGTTGCGATTGCGAACGGGTACGCACTGCCGAAATCATAACTATCTACATTTTCCATGATTTGACCTGCATACATGTAGTTAGCGTGTGTATAGCCGCCCATGAAAGCTTTCCGACATATTACATACCTATCATAGTCAAGTGAGGTGTTGCGAAACATCTTCATCCACTTTGCATCCTTTTTCATAATGGCGCGAAGTTCGTCACGCAAGAAACCAGTGTTTGTATAAGGGAACTCGTAAAACGGTTTATTTTCCTGTTCTTCCAATTGGTGGATTTTTGCCACCATAATTTCAACGTCACGGTATGTATATCGCTCTTTGTCTTGCGGCAACTTCTCCCCAGGTTTTACGATATCTTTATAGTTCATTTCAAGCTTTTCAAGTCCTACGTCTTTTCCACATGCCGCAAGACCTTTATTAGTAAGCTTGTAACTACATCTGAATTCCAAAACATCGTCAATGATCAAATATAGCGGTTCGTGAGTGTCCATATAGAAGCCGCCTGTCATGGTATGCCCCTCAAGGTTTCTAATTATAGCTTCCATTTCATAGGACAAGTTATGCACATATATGATTAAGCGGTTTTCGCCTTGAGTTGCAAAAGTTTGATATTGACTATGAAAATAGTCGTATAAGTTTGACCATGATGAACATGTGTTATAGTTATAGTCGCTATCCATCACTGACCAATGCCATGTATAGATTATGTCACAATCTTCTGCTATGTGTTCATGTGTTGTTTCAATGTCAAAACAAAGAAACTTTTTACAATATGAAATTTTTCCCTTTCGTTTTGCCATTGTTTACACCTCGCCTTAAATATCGTCAAAATCTTGATTTAAGTCTAGCCACTGTCCACTTGTACCTTCACGCTGTACATCAAGAAACCAACTATCCAAATCTACGTTTTCGGGGTCAAGGTTTGATAGTGTATCATATCCGCTTGATTCTCCTGTCCATCTTGCATATGCAAGCAACTGTTCGCTATCATACTGTTCACCCTCATGTGCAGATTGCCATGCACCCATGTAAGTAGTCATAGCTTTCCATTGTTCAAACGTCAAATCTTTAAGTTTTGGGTGGTTTTCTTTCATTTTCTCAAACGCTCTATTTTGTAGCTGTCTGTATCCCGTGTAAGTGGACTGTTTGGCATTTAATATCTCAATAGCGGTTGATACTTTTTTCTGAATCGCTTGCAAGGATAAGCCTTGATACTTAATGTCGAATCCTTTATATCTATCATAGATAGGATTTATTTCCCCAGTATAACGTTTACCGCGTTCGCTGAAATATTCTCTAAGGGTTGCAAGTCTGGTTTGTGCTCTTTTGCCTAAAGTTCTAAGCAACAGAAGCGATTCATCTTTTGTGTAGTGTTTCTTGAGCAACACATACTTTCCATTAGACACGTCATATAAAATCCCTTTTGCGCGTTGGACTTCACCGACTCGCTCTTTTTGCTTACTTGCCATAGATTTCTACCTCTCTCTCTGTAAAAGGCTCAATGTAGCCACTTGCGATTGCACTTTGTATCATTTGATCAGCTGTCATGTGATACAGTGGCGCGTATAATTCAAGTGACTCTCTAACTTCTCTGTAATACTTCAGTCTCAAAACAGGTGTTTTGATATCGTCTAATGCTCTCAATACAATAGCGTGTTGAAGTTCTAATAATTGACTTTCTAAATACATATTTAATACCTCACTTTCATTTTTGTTCTTTCAGTTTAACATATAAATATGAACAAATATGAGATATTTTGTAAACAAATTGTTAACATTGTGTAATTATAAAAGGGACTGTTTCCAGTCCCTTATAGATGCAAAAAAACGAACAAACTTGATTAGTTTCCGTTCATTATTTGGTTGTCAACCGCACTGTTGACCGTCTGCCGCGTTTAAAAGCTTCTTACCATAATTTTAAAGAATGTCTGCCCAGAGTTCCTTGAAATACCTGTTGTGCATTCAATGATAAAATCATGCCCATCTGCAATAGCATCCGTTAACAAATCGGAAATCTTGTCAATTTCACGTGCAACACCTGTTGCGTAAATGCCAAAACCTTCTTCAGTTTCCATACAGAGATAATAGGTGATCTTCCTTGTCACATCGTCAGTGCCAACTACGATTCCTAAAAGCTTACCAGATGGTTTTGCATCCTTCGCAAGTGCTGTTGTGCCATTGATTTTTACAAGCTTTACGCATTTTTCGTCTCCAGATACCAATTTAAAATTCTTCATAATTAATCTCCTTTTTTTGTGTTATTGTTTGTTTGAAGTGTAATAGTATGTAATATCAGCCGTTTATATTATAGTGTATTGTGTTATGGTCTACGGTGGTATGCCAGATAAATAAAAATTATAATCTAGCTCGTAACGTGTAAAAGTTGCGATAGTGCGTTTTGTCGCCATTGTTAAAAGTAAAAGTATAATAGACGACTTTCTCTGTTTCCACTCTTTGAAGCTCTCCTCTAATTTGATTTGTAAAGTACCCCTCACAGAGTAAAGAAGAATCGAGGTCGTAAAAATTAACTGTTCCATCTGATAAAGTCTCCTTTATGGTGGTGCGCTTGTCAACGAAGTTTATTCGAGTAGAATCTGGAACGTTGATTCTTTTAATCGGTTTAACCTTCATTTTCTTCCCCCTCTAATTCAAAGATTGTAAAACGCACCGCGTCTTTAATTTCTTCAAGACCTAAAATGTCTATAAGACCTTCACCCTCATTATTGATTATTGCCAAACATTTTACCACCCCAACTCTAGCATCTTTCCAGCCTGGTTTAATTGTTGTAAAGTCGCCCTCGTTAATGTTTGAAATAACAAAAGAGTTAAAATTATAGAGTCCAATAATTACCGCGTTAGCGGCAATTTTCTTCATCATCTTTTTAACATCTTCGCTTTCAACTTCCGACACATTTTTCCCACTCTTGATATTTTTCTCAGCCAATAAAATTAACTCTCTCTTTTCATTAAATGTCATTGTTTCAATCCTCACTTCCTTATTTGCGTTTGATGTTTGTTTCTTTCTTGTTACATCTATATAGTACCATGGTTTGATTTTTTGTCTAGTGATATTTTTTAATTTCATGTACGGATTTTATTGATCTTTTATAGTTCACAGTTTGTTAATAATTGTAACATGATTCATTCACACATAATCGAACACTTTCTCGAACACCCCTCTGTGAAATTTTTAACAATATATTTCATGCATTACCACTTTAACGCGGTGAAGTTTAACACTTTAACGTGCTAAAGTGTCAGACCT
>OGXK01000795.1_pt1 | contig 16670 bp, 13 predicted proteins | sample 1576261 | NCBI WGS metagenome assembly OGXK01 (sample SAMEA3541581, study PRJEB24748) | human gut metagenome | biome: human gut; feature: human-associated habitat; material: faeces | place: China | collected 2012 | reverse complement strand
TGCACCCGTTGCCTGCGTTCTGGTAAAGTAACCCGCGCTATCTAGTTTACACAAAACAAGCAAGCCGTTGCCTTTTAGGTGACGGCTTTTTGTTTTTTCTTATTTTATATTGACTTTTATAAAAGTCGGTGATATCATCTGCTTAAACAGTCAGAAGCCTTTCGGGTCTGTTCTGTTTGGAGGGGGAGATTGATGAAACAAAATCATAAACGTTCCGGGATTATCATTACAATTGTGATCACCGTGATTGTTTTACTTTATTTTCTGATCGTGATGCTGCTGCTTCCCCTTCTGCTGTTTATTTTTCTCCCGTTGAGCATCGCGATGATTGTTGTCGCTATTGCTCGTATTCGGGAACTGAAAGAGGAGGACGAAGATGATTATCGTAAATACTGATTACATTTCGGGTAAAAAACTGCAGACCATTTCTCTGGTGCGCGGAAGCACCGTTCACTCCAAGAACATTGGCCGTGATATCCTTTCCGGACTGAAAACCATTGTCGGCGGTGAAATCAGCGATTATACCAACATGATGAACGAAGCCCGTGCAATCGCTACCAAGCGCATGGTCGATGAAGCAGAAAGTTTGGGCGCTGATGCAGTTGTAAATGTTCGCTATGCTTCCTCCGCTATTATGCAGGGAGCTGCTGAAATCATTGCTTATGGAACCGCTGTAAAATTTATCGAAGACTAAAATAGCCTATTATATGGCCAGCTTGAGAGTCTGGTCTGGCCATCCAAATGGATGGCCAATTTTTTTCTTCTCTTCGGTGAATATGCTGTGAAAAAATTGAATGTTTTAGTGATTCATCTGATTTTCGTGAATTTCAATTGAAAGACCTATCCGATTCGATTATACTTATATAGCTGATCCAATTCATTTTCCAAATCAGCTCCTTAATTCTTGACAACCAGTTATTACCTGTTTCCCACAAAAGGAAGGGCGTCTCTCAAGAGGCGCTCTTTCTTTTTTATCCCTTTATTTTTTTCTTCAGCTGCTCTATTTCACCTGTATTAAAACCAAGCCACGCAAAATAATCGCAAATATTTGGAAATCTTGTTTCAAATTTTTCCAAAAAAGTCTCCATATACTCTGCTTTGGGTATCAGGTAGTGAATCGGAATCTCGGGATACTGCTTACATAAAGCTTTCATCTTTTTCTGAAGGTATGGACCTGTCAGGATATAATCTGCAATAATATCCTCCTTGCAGACACCTGCCAGCAACAACAGCAGCGCTGCCGTCACACCTGTTCTGTCCTTACCTGCAGTACAATGAAACAATACCGCCTGCTCCGCTTTCAGGATACACTCAAATATCTGGTACATGCTTTCCTTTCCAAGGGCAATTTCCAAATAGGTGTCCGGTACTTCCTCATTCTCGGTCGGCAGCCTTCCGTTTCCAAACGCTGGGATTGGAAAATAGGAGAAATGCCCCTCGCAGGAAAGAGGATCGGGCTGACGCTCTCTTTCCATATCGCTTCGCAAATCAATCACCGTTGTAATTTCTAAGTACAACAGGTGCTCGATATCTTCCTGTTTCAGCCCTGTTGGAAGGTCACTGCGAAACAATTTTCCCCATGCTGTTATCCTTCCATCCTCTGTTTCATACCCGCCCAGATCCCTGAGATTAAGCATCTGGCCAACTTTGATCCTTCTTTGCATCTCTTTCCCTCCAGATACAAAATCAGCACAGCCTGCTACGGTCTGTGCTGATTTGTTACGTTATTCTTTTTCGTCTGCCTTAAAAGCTGCTTTTTCATCAATGTCCTGTCCGGATGGGAAATTAATAACCGGATCAGAAGCCTTTGGCTGCTCTTTCTGAGGTTCTGCATTGTTCTGTTCGATTGCAGGCTTTTTGGAGTCTTTCTCCTTCTTGCTGCGATGTTCCTCAAACACTGCAAAATCACCTTTCATCAGGCGGTCAAAATCTGCACCGTTGATTTTCTCAAACTCGTACAGGAAGTCTGCTACCTTATGCAGCTGATCCATATGCTCGCTCAGAATCTGTTCACACTGATCGTAAGCATCATCGATAACAGCACGGATTTCTTCATCGATCTGTGCTGCAACTGTTTCGGAATAGTCTCTGGAGTGACCCAGGTCACGTCCCAGGAATACTTCACTCTCATTCTGTCCATACACAATTGGGCCTAAACGATCGCTGAAGCCATAGCGGGTAACCATTGCTTTTGCAATCTTGGTTGCACGCTCCAGGTCATTGGAAGCGCCGGTAGAGATATCATCCAGCACCAGTTTTTCTGCAATTCGTCCACCCAGCAGGGTAACGATATTTTCCTGCATACCTTTTTTGGTCTGGTAGCTGCGGTCCTCTTCCGGCAGACTCATAGTATATCCGCCTGCCATACCACGTGGGATAATCGAAATCTCATGTACCTTATCCTGTGTTTCACAGTAATAGGTGCTGACTGCATGGCCTGCCTCATGGAAACAGGTCAGTCTCTTATCCTTATCCGGAACAACATGGCTCTTCTTTTCTGGACCAGCTACAACCTTGATGGTTGCTTCTTCGATATCCACCATGGTGATTGCTTTTCTGCCGCGTCTTGCCGCAAGCAGTGCAGCCTCGTTGACCAGGTTTTCCAGATCCGCACCGGTAAAGCCAACGGTTGTTTTTGCAATAACGTTCAGGTCAATATCCGGACCCAGTGGTTTATTCTTGGTGTGTACCTTCAGGATATCCTCTCTGCCTTTTACATCTGGATAGCCGACCACAATCTGGCGGTCAAAACGTCCCGGACGAAGCAGCGCAGGGTCAAGGATATCTCTTCGGTTGGTTGCTGCCATTACGATAACACCTGTGTTGGCACCAAAACCATCCATCTCAACCAGCAACTGGTTCAAAGTCTGTTCTCTTTCATCATGTCCGCCGCCAAGGCCTGCGCCTCTCTGACGGCCAACCGCATCGATTTCATCGATAAAGATGATGCTTGGTGCGGTTTTTTTCGCCTGATCAAACAGGTCACGTACACGGGATGCACCGACACCGACGAACATCTCAACGAAATCCGAACCGGAGATGGAGTAGAATGGAACTCCAGCTTCTCCCGCTACTGCTCTTGCAAGCAGGGTTTTACCGGTTCCTGGAGGGCCCATCAGCAGGACACCTTTCGGAATTCTTGCACCCAAAGAGTTAAACTTTTTCGGGTCTTTCAAGAATTCTACAACCTCTACCAGTTCTTCCTTTTCTTCATCTGCACCAGCAACATCCTGGAAGGTGACACGGCGTCCGTCTTCGACCGGCTTTGGTTTTGCCTTGCCGAAGGTATTCATCTTGCCGCCTCCGCCGCCAGCCTGACGCATCATGAAAATCCACAGCACTGCCATACCGCCTAACAGAAGTAAGGTAGGCAGCAATGCAGAAATCAGCGATGGCTCTTTTGCCGGCAGATAGTTTCTCTTAAAGGTAGTATCATTTGTTTGTTCATACTGATCGATATATGGCTTTACATCTTCATTAAACTGGGAAATGCTTGCGAGCTGATACTCAACCGGCTGATTTTTGCCTTCGATTTTCATGGTCAGATTGCCATTGTCATAGTCAATCTGGTACTCTTCCACCTTTCCCTGTTTGAAATAATCAAGTACCTCATAATATTTCATGGTCGAAACCGGCTTATCCATCGACATCATCGCAAATAACAGCACGATGAGCAGACCGAACATAGCCAGGTACATGATAATTCCTTTGGACTTTCTCGGCACGAATGATTCACTCCTATCTCAAAATGATTTTTACTGTTCCTGATTTATTTCTCATACACCTCTGGTTTCAGGACACCAATGTATGGCAGATTGCGGTATTTTTCTGCAAAATCCAGACCATAGCCCACCACAAACTCATCCGGAACTTCAAAGCAGGAATAATCCGGTGCAATGTCAGCTTCTCTTCTTGCAGGCTTGTTGAGCAGGGTAGCAATACGGATACTTGCTGGGTTTCTTTCTTTGAGAATCTCTCTGAGATAATAAAGGGTCTTGCCGCTGTCAAGGATATCCTCAACCAGCAGCAGGTCATATCCTTCCAGGTTCAGGTCAAGGTCCTTGATAATCTTAACCACACCGGAGGTTTTGGTTCCGCTTCCATAGCTGGATACGGACATGAAGTCGATTCTTGCGTGGCAGTCTACCGAACGCATCAGGTCAGCCATAAAAACAACCGAACCTTTGAGTACACTTACCATCAGCAGGTTTTTGTCCTGATAATCTTCTGTAATCCGTCTTCCAATTTCCTGTACTTTTGCCAAAATTTCTTCTTCCGAAAGAAGTACTTTCAGAATGTCATCCTGCATCTTTTTCATCTGTTATCCTCCTTAATCTCGATCAGCGCAATCATTTTACTGTTTTCGTCCGGCATTGCTCTTTTGGATACGCCAAAGCCTTCCACCCATACAACACCTTCACTGTCGCTGATCACAACGCTCCTCCATCGTTTTTCCTGAGGCGTTTTTGCCTCGTTCCACATCTTTTTTAAAGGTTTGGAACCTTGTTTATTATATACCGCAATGCGGTCTCCGTCCTTTCGCTGGCGGAATACCGCAATATTCTTCATTTTATCACAATCAATTGCATTTTTTAAGATGCTGGGGTCTTTTTTAAAGAAAAGTTTATATTCTTCTGCTGAATAAAAATTCACCCAAACACTTTTTCCTGAAAATAAGACGGTTTTTCCTTCCGCAAACGGCTGTTCAAAATAAGGTTGACGCTGATTTGGGTAAAAAACCGCCGTATCAATCCAAATACTTTTCTCATCCGCACAAAGTGCCGTCCCGTAACAAAGTTCTGTCTTGCCGCTTCCCTGCAAAGCTCTCTGCTGCATTTCCCGAACTTTACAGAAATCCGGTTCCTGACCAAGTTCTGTCATCATGTGCAGCAATATCCTTCTCTGCATGGCAGGGTGAAGCTTTAAAAACTCCTTGCGGTCCACTGCATACATCCGGTCATTGAGCGCAATCCTCTGGTATTCCTCGCTGCACATCTGGTCAAGCAGCTGATTTTCTGCCTGAGCCGTAACGCTCAAGTGAAGGATACTTTTTAAAAAGGCGGGATTTAACTGCTGCATCTCGGGCATAATGCGGTGACGGATACGGTTTCTGGTATAAAGATCGGTCAGGTTGGTGCTGTCGGTCACAAACAAAATATTCTGTTCGTCACAGAAGTTCTCGATCTCTTCCCGGGAACATTCAATCAGCGGACGGATAATGTTGCCCCTGACCGGTGGAATTGCTCCCAGACCATTCAGTCCCGTTCCTCTTGCAAGGTAAAACAGCAACGTTTCCGCGTTGTCATTAAGATTATGCGCCGTTGCAATCTTGGTGGAAATCCCAAACTCCTGTGCCGTCTCTTCAAAAAAGCGATAGCGTTCTTCACGGGACAATGCCTCTACTGATTTTCCCTGCTCTTTTGCAAGGCGCTGTGCATCAATTTCCCGTGCCGAAAGCTCGATATGATGCTCGGTGCAAAACTGACGCACAAACGCTTCATCCCGATTGGATTCTTCTCCCCGCAGATGATGGTTGAGATGACAGGCACTGACCGTGATGGAAAGCTCCTTTTGCAGCTGCCACAACAGAGTGAGCAGTGCGCTCGAATCTGCTCCACCGGAAAACGCGACCACAACGTGATCTCCCTTTTGTACCATCTGGTACTGCTGTATGGTCTGTAATACTTTATGGCGCATCACGGAACAGCTCCCTGCTGATAAATCGGGTGTGCTCACCATCCCAGGCAAGTTTTACCGTATCCGTAGCACCATGTCTGTTTTTGGCGACAATACATTCAGCGACACCCTTATCCTCACTGTCTTCGTTATAGTATTCATCACGGTACAAAAACATGACCAGATCGGCGTCCTGCTCGATAGAACCGGACTCACGCAGGTTGGCGGAAACCTGTACTACCCGACTCAATTATTTCTTGATACAACGTTTCGCCGGGTTGGGAAGCGTAGGCTTGCTAGATGCTGGGACCAAGATCTCCGAGAGTGTATGGAATATTAGTCGCAGCGTAAGTTTCATCGAATACAGTAGCGTGGCCAAGACCTCAGAGGCAACGGAACAAAAACGTATTACCTTACAGCTTTTCAAATTGACCTTTTGCGCTTTAGCCCTCGTGATGGGATGTATCTTATTGGTACCGGAATGGATATATACGGATTATCTTTTCAGCGCCGAGTTCAAAGGCATACGTAAAGTGATAGGCGGATTATCGATCGGAATCGTAGCGTTAGGCTGCAACAGCATCATCAGCCATTATTTCATCGGCAGCGGAAAGATCCGGTACAGTACGGCAAGCTCGTGCGTAGGGCTTATTGCCTTATTAATCTCCGGCTTTCTACTCATCCCGTCTTACGGGGTCGTAGGTTCCGCTATCACGACCAGTATCGCCTTTACCTCTATGCTGGTTTTCTCATTGACGGTCTTCTCCCGGCAAACACTTACACGCTGGAATGAGTTCCTTCCGAACAAAAAAGACTTCCAAGCTTGCAGAATTCATATACAAAAATCCTTGTAATTCTATCACGAATTTTATCGATAACGCCATCAAGTTCACGGAAAAGGGGACAATTACGCTTGAAATGATTTCGTGCAAGGTACAGGTCTCGGGTTATCAAAACATAGACTGTACCTTATAAACAAACTCCATCCAAACCCAATAACGGATCGCTTTTCCTAAGAACATGGAGATCGCCACGACCCATATATTAGCCCGCAAGAAACCTAGAGCGACAGCGATAAAATCACCGATACCGGGAAGAAAAACAAAAAAGCCCATCCAAGAGCCTTTTCCCTTGATCCAATCCTGCACCTTCTGTAGTTTTACCGGATCGAGTTTGAGGTATTTCTCGATCCACTCTACCTTTCCCAGCATCCCCAACCAATAGCAGCTCATTCCACCTAAGAAATTACCAAGCGTAGCGGCGATCATACAAGGCCAATAAGCCGAACCCGCCAATAATACACCCGTCAATACGACCTCACTGCTAAACGGCAAGATCGTAGCCGCTAAGAAAGAAGCGATAAACACCCCGATATACCCGTAGGCTATAAGAAATTCCATATACGTATCATTAATAATGCGATAAACATAACTACCGAGAAATGGAACAGCCAAAAGATATATTTCCCCCGGTTCACCGTAAAAAAATGGGCGATCAAGATAGACGCCGGAACACAGGCCATTTCCAGAAATTCCTCGGACGACTGCTCATAGATAAAGAACAATCCAAACGACCAAATGGCCATGACAATCAGAAAAGAAAGAAACTGACGAGTACGCAAATTATCCTCATACTCATGTGTAACGATGTTTAATGAGGCAATGATCGTTAATCCCGCCACTAAAACAATCTGTATCCAATCTATAATTCCCGTCCCTAGTACCGCAAGGAAACGGATCTTGAATAAGGAGGTGAAAGGTATGGTAAATGCCGTGAAATCCCATTCCCAGACACACCATCCGAAAACAAACCAATAAACCGTCAAGATTCCGAACAAGGAAGCGACAAAGGTCCGGATATTCAATGTCCTGAAATTATACATCCCCAGCCAAAACAGCGGCAAGAACCAAAGGATGTGTATCCACAACAGACTTCCGATACTGATAATCAAGGATGCGTTATAAGCCTTATCCGTAGCGTCCGGGTCATGATAAGAGGTAAATAACTGATAAAGGGCCAATATCAAACAAAACACCCCGACAGATGTTGATTTCAAGGGAAAGAAATCCGGGTTTGTACTTGTCAACAAGGCATAGAAGAGAAAGGGAAGCAATGTCTTCTCACGAATCAACATCAACGCATAGTTTACCCGATGCACCAGAAACGCACCACCGGCCATCAGCAAAAAACCGATCAAATAGGTAAACAACTTACCCGGAAGAACCAGACAAAGGGCATTCCATAAAGGAGGAGCCGTCACCTCTCCATACACGGGATAGCCTACCGAATCCACATACCCCACGATCCAACAAAAAATACAAGCGCAAAGCATGTACAAATGGGTCATAGGTGTCGCTATAGTATATCTACGTCCGTAATATGAAGTTGTTCCTCTTGCCATATACCTTATTCTTTCATATTCACATCCTAAAGGAATGAAATAAGTGGCAAAGGTATGAAAATATAACAAGTAAACTGCATCGGCCAACAAAGTTTACTAACCTTGTCATTTCAATTAACTGATTTGGCCGATGCAGCTAACAGACTTGGTCAATGCAGCCAACTGCAAATTAGCTATGTCTTTTTACCATATCACTTAAATATTATATTTACATTTGAAAAATATTCTCACAGAGCGTTGCATTGTTCAAAAAGAAACGTATATTTGTGTTGTCTGGCTAAAGAGCGGTCAGAAAAATAAAAAGAAAGCGTTTTTTGCTTTATCCTTGGTTCGAAGTCTGGAAAATTTCAAGCAAGGAGGATGAAGACAATGTAGCGCTCATTCTGTTAGTGCATGTACACGGCAAGCATTCGCTATGCCAATACATAACTTTACAGCGTGGGAATATTGTTTACTTATTCATCCTTGCAAGGTATTTCCAGACACCCGAATCAGATGAATAGAAAACAAGTCTCACGCTTACTTTGTTTTAAACCTAAAAATTTATATTACCCATAGGAGACAGAGGGAACTTTATTCAGGAAAGGACTTATGGGTACACAACGTCGGTGTTATGAGATCCAAGCCAACGTATCCCACTTGTAATTCAGGATCAAGAGGTACTCCCTCTAACAATTCATGTAAACAATTGCTCAAAGCCCTCACGGCTACTTTGTTAACGTTAAGAATAAGCCCTTAAACGTATGTTAAATTGATTATTTATGAGCAAGATTTAATATAGAGAAAACCATATAAAAGCGCTTAGATTCAAAATCTTTCTTACTATGCAACTCTAATGTAATCTACTTGTCACATGAATAGTCGTACTTTGTAATAGCTAAAAATTAAAACGATTTATGAAAAATTGCAAACATGTAGTCCCTATTCTGGGAGCCTTTTGCTTGATGGCATCTTTATCCTTTATGCCAAAGGAAGCTTGGGCAGAGTCTTCATTAGCACCTATCAGCCAGCAACAAGGCAGTTATCAGTTAACCGGTACCATCCTCGATGGAATGGGTGAACCTGTAATTGGAGCCAATGTATTGGTAAAAGGAACAACGAATGGAGTAGTAACAGACTTAAATGGAAAGTTCAGTTTACAAGTAAAGCCAAACGACATTCTACAAATCAGTTATATCGGTTATAATTCACAAGAAGTGGCAGTCAAAGGCCAACATACACTTAATATTACCCTGAAAGAAGATGTGGAATCTTTAGATGAGGTAGTGGTAGTTGGTTATGGGACAATGAAGAAGAAAGACCTAACCGGCTCTGTGAGTAGCGTGAAGGCAGATGAGCTGACAGCCTTTACCGTAGCCAACCCAGTACAGGCTTTACAAGGAAGAGTTCCCGGCGTAGTACTCTCCCAAAATACAGGTGATCCTTCCGGAGACTATTCTATTAGGATACGTGGAGTAAACTCTATCAAAGGTGACAACTCACCCCTATACATTATCGATGGTATTCCTGCCAGCACAGCCTCTATCAATACCTATGATATTGAATCTATGGAAATTTTGAAAGACGCATCCGCTACTGCCATCTATGGTTCACGTGGTGCTAATGGTGTCGTGATGATCACGACCAAGAAAGGGAAAAGTGGAAAAGCGAAAGTCTCATACGATTTTGAATATGGATTCCAAAAGCAAATCAAGAAACTGGATTTGATGGATGCCCAAGAGTGGGCCCGTTTTTATAACGAATACCTTGTAAACGCAGAGATACTGGAAACCGCTCCCTTTAGTGAAGCTGACATAACCGCCATGGGGAAAGGTATGGACTGGCAAAAAGAGTTCTTTCAAAATGCTCCCATTATGAATCATAACATCAATGTATCTGGAGGTACCGATGACCTAAAATATTTTGTCAGTGGCTCTGCCATGACTAAAGATGGTTTGATCCCGAACAGTTATTATAACAAGTACAATTTGCGTAGTAGTTTGGATATGACTATGAGCAAGATGATAACCGCTTCCGTCAGTATGGGCTACAGTATGATTAACCAGATGAACCAGTCTGATGGAGGTGGTAATGGCGGTTCATCTATGATTGGTGCTGCTTACTCCGCCTCACCAAACTTTTATCCTTATGATGAGAATGGAGATTATAAAGATCTACGCTCTTGGTACAGCTGGTCTAGCCATGAGATCAAGAACCCTTTATGTATGGCTTATGAGTCCACTTATAAAACCGTGACAAATCTGACCAACATCAACGCCGCCTTGAACTTCAATCCGATTAAAGGCTTAAGCATACGGACCAGTTTCGGATTGGAAGGATCTGATGCCCGCTACGATGGTTACACCACCAAAAAGTATATTTACAAAAATAATACTGCCGATGTCAACCACAAGCGTAGTACGAACATCATTAACGAAGATATCGTGACCTACGATTTTTCGTTAAACAACATCCACAGTTTTAACGTAATGGGCGGCTTTACTTACCAACAAAATGTTTACAAATCGATCGCAGCCTCAGGCAACACTTTCTTGAGTGACGTTCAAGAAACGAACAACCTGTCATCAGCAGGAACAGCCAACACACCAAGTACAAACTACAGCAAATGGGTCTTGATGTCTTATCTTGGGCGTATCAACTATAGTTTATTAGGACGTTACCTCGTAACAGCCAGTTTCCGTGCTGATGGATCAAGCCGCTATTCGGAAGGATCAAGATGGGGATATTTCCCTTCTGGTGCTGTGGCATGGCGTGTGTCTGAAGAGCCTTTCATGAAAGAATTTGAAAGTATTTCAAACATGAAGTTGCGTGTTGGCTATGGAAAGACAGGCTCAACAGCTATTGATCCCTACATGACACAAAATCTACTAACCACAGGTAAGACTGCTACTGGAAGCGAGAACGTACCTTACTACTCACCCAGCAATACCTATCCAGAAGATCTGAAATGGGAGACGACCTCGCAATGGGATGCCGGCGTGGATTTGGGATTCTTTAAACAACGTCTACGTATTACCGCAGACTACTATTATAAGAAAACCACGGATCTACTGAATACAGTATCACTTCCTTCATCATCCGGTTACAAGTCCACCGTACGTAACATCGGTAGTATAAGCAATCAAGGCGTCGAATTATTGATCGAGGGTGATGTGGTACAAAACAAGGACTTTGGCTTAACCTTACAGTTCAATATAGCTCATAATAAGAATCGCGTCGAAGAATTAGCTGATGGTAAAGATATCCTTGGCACAACTTATAGCAACTATGGATCTGGTTCCATCACAATTATCCGTGAAGGTGAGCCATTAGGAGCTTTCTATGTCTACAAAGACACTGGTTTAGACGAGAACGGTTCTTTATCTTATGAGGATATGAACGGAGATGGCCAGTACACCGATACGGAAGACCGTTACATCGCAGGTTCTCCTTTCCCTGATTTTACATATGGTTTGAACTGTGGTATCCGCTATAAGAACTGGGACTTCAACTTCTTTTTACAAGGCAGTCAAGGTAACGACGTGTTTAACTTGAGTGAGATGCGAAACTACAGCTATGGCCAAGGCATGAATATTGAGCGTAAAGTATACTACGAGAGTTGGCGAGAAGGTCAAGACAACAGTCATGCTGCCTATCCCAAGATCAATGCCGTTGGTTCACTGAAATACTCTGACCGCTTTATCGAGAATGGTTCCTATCTGCGTCTAAAAAACATCAGTTTAGCTTACAATCTGCCATGTGACAAGTGGGCTACCAAAAATTGGCTAAACGGTATTCGTATCTTCGTTAGCGCACAGAACTGGTTGACATTAACGAAGTATAAAGGTGTAGATCCTGAAGTTAGCTCAAAAGGCAGCGACGTGAATGCAGGTATAGACCATTTGACTTATCCAAACAGTAAAACCCTTTCCATGGGTGTGAGTGTTAAATTTTAAAATAAGCGAAAACAATGAGACATCTAATAATAATAAGCGCAATGGCCGGAGTTACTCTACTAACAGCTTGTGACAACGCCTTAAATGAGACCGATTATACTTATTCGATCTCAAGCGAGACATTTTATAATACTGTAGAAGAAGCAAATGCTGCGGTATTAGCACCGTTAGACGCAATGCGGTCAGCCTATAATTCAAACTTCTTCGCCACATTAGAGATCAATACAGAATATTGTTATCCAAAAGGAGTTTATCAAACATACAAACAATACAATGGCTTTGTGAACGCAACACATATGAATCGGAGTGATTCAAACTGGCAGAGCCTCTATAAGGCTATTATGTTCTGTAACACCGCTATCGAGCGGATACCTAACGCTACAAAGATGACCGAAGAGGAAAAGGTGGCCTATCTGGGAGAGTTACGCTTTTTACGAGGCTTCAACTACTTTAATCTCGTGAAATACTGGGGTGGTGTACCTTTGAAAACAGATAAAAATATCACAGAGTGGAATATTCCCAAGAGTAGCAAAGAAGAAGTATACAACTTCATAATCGAAGATTTAAAATATGCTTTAGATAATTGTCCTGACAAAAAACGTTATTTGGCTACTCCAGATAAAAATACCGTACGGGTCTGCCTAGCAGATGTATATATGCATACAGGAGATTATATCGAGGCAAAAAAGCTAAGTGGAGAAGTGGTGAACAGTGGTGCATACCAATTAGTACAAGTTGCGGAACCACGTGACTTTGACAAGGTATTTGGCGCAGACTTGACCACCTCTACAGAGGAGATATTCTACATCAAGACTTCACGTATTGATGGTAAGACATGGGACTACCTATCCTATACCTCACATCCAAAGTATGAGTTCGTTCCCGGTAAAACCATGTTAAATGGTAACGGCTATTACACGCACTATACAGACCTGCGTAACCATATCATCAAGAGCTGGGACACGAATGACCTACGTTACGGTATGAACATAGGTTTTTATGTATTCGGCAAAGACGCTTACGGTGAATATACTTGTCTACTCACAAAATATACGGATCCGAACGCACAAGGTAATGGCGCAAATGTATCTATTCCTTTGATCCGCTATACAGATGCTATGCTGATCTACAGTGAGGCTTGTGCCCGTGTTGCCAATGCCCCAACTACGGAATCCATTGAAATGTTAAACCAATTGCGCCGACGTGCCTATGGCAAAGATCCTAAAGTACCTAATGCTGAACTGGACTATAAGTTGAGTGATTACGCCAGTATGACCGCTTATATGGATTTACTATTAAAAGAAGAGACTTATGAACACTTCAATGAGGCAAAGCACTGGGACTTCATAGTCCGTCAAGGTCGTGCTCAAGAACTGGTAGGTAAGTACTTTAATGTGGAGACCGGTGAATATACACAGATTCAAGAACGTCATTATTTATGGAAAATACCAGACAGCGAATTCAATTATAACAAAGCAATGGATCAAGTTAAAGATCAGAATCCGGGTTATACCAGCTCCAATTAAAAAAGAAAAAGATAAATTTGTAACAAACCAGTCCCGGGTTACTTACGCCCGGGACAAAACAAATCAGATATATTATGAACAGAAACAAATTTTTAAAGACATTATCCGCAGTCTGCATCTCCACTCTCTTAATCTCTTGCGGACAAAAAAAAAAACAGAAACCATTACGTCTACTCTACTGGAATATACAAAACGGTATGTGGTGTGGACAAGATGATAATTACGAGAAATTCACGACTTGGGTAAAACAACAAGATCCTGATATTTGCGTATGGTGTGAGGCTCAAAGCATCTATAAAAATGGTACTGCGGATCCTTTGGATTCCCAAGAACGTTTTCTGGTAGATAATTGGGGAGTATTAGCCAAACGGTACGGACACCCTTACTGGTACATAGGCGGACATCGGGATAATTACCCGCAGGTCATCACCTCTAAGTATCCGATCGAAAATATAAAAAAAATAATAGGTGAGGAGCCAAACCAAGTAGTAACCCACGGTGCCGGTTGGGCAAAGATCATTGTAGACGAAAAGGTTTTAAATATAGTAACACTACACACATGGCCACAACAATGGGCTTTTCGCACTGAAGACCAAGAAGCAAGTAAAGCTGAAAACGGTGGTGATAAATACCGTCGCATGGAAATAGAGTATATTTGTAAGCACACCATTGGTACTAGCACGAATGCTACCAACGAATATTGGATGATGATGGGTGACTTCAACAGCCGCAATCGCACAGACAACGCCATCTATCGATATCCGGAAGATAGTCCTAAGTTTTTGACGCAAGACTATATCGCTCAAGAAACACCTTATGTAGATGTCATCGCTAAGAAGTATCCAAATGAATTTAAGACAACAACCGGTAAAGAAGCCCGCATTGATTACGTATATTGTACACAGCCTTTGTTTGACATAATCCAGTATGCAGACGTAATTACAGATGAGTACACGAAGCCTGTACGTGACCCGAAAGAGCTATCTAATTTCTGGTGGCCATCCGATCATCGTCCGATTATTATTGATTTTGATCTGAGTAAATTAAAATAATACTATCAATAATCTTACCCAAGCTTACAAACTTTAATGTAAACTTGGGTAAGTATAAGCTACTTATTTAACGATCTGATACGAACCCGCACGATACTCGTGAGCTTGGCTTTCGCCCGGAAGTGTCACGAGAGCGACCGCTCCTTCGGGAATGGCGAAATCCCAAATCCACTGGTCTCCCTCATACTTCCAAGAGCTCTTGATAATTCCTGCCGCCGAATTGTACTCCGCGTTTACGAACTCCAGACGCTTATCGGGAATCGGCTTCATGATAATGCGCTTGAATCCTGGCTCCGACGTATCCGCAGAGATACCAGCCATGGTCTCCCACATCCATTCACATACACATCCATAGGCATAGTGATTAAAGCTGTTCATGCCTTGCGGTCCCATGCCTTTATCAAGCATATAGCTATTCCAACGCTCCCAAATCGTTGTCGCCCCATTATCTACCGAATACAGCCAACTCGGATTCTTGCGCTGGAAAAGAAGCTCGTAAGCGATATCACTCATTCCATTCTCCGTAAGCGTAGGCATCAGGATGGAAGTACCCAAGAAACCTGTCTGAAGGCAATTGCCATGCTCGGCGAAGTTGTCACGCAGTCGTTTCATCATGTTCTCCTTGGCTACCCCTTCGACCAGCTTGTTCTTCAAGGCGAATAGGGCAGGCGTCTGCATGGTATTGAATATCGCCGTCTTAAATTCTCCGTCGGCATTCAGGAATTTATCCAATATATACTGTTTCGCTTGAGCAGCCATCGCTTCGTATTTCGCGGCATCCCGTCCTGTCGCACGAGCCATATCGCTCATCATTCCGGCATCTATAAGCCAGTAATTCGCACTTAGATAATTCCAATAATCATAGGCTTCCGGAAGCGTTCCGGATCCATCCTTCGCTGTATGTCTGCCGCTGCAACTCTCAAGCGGCTCGTAACTGAGCCAGTCGGCCCACTGGTAATTGCCATTCTCCGCGCTGAGGGCATGATGGTCATACTTGGTCTCGTTGATATGATTGAGATATTTCTCCATCGCCGCCCAGTTCTCATCGATAATCTGAGTGTCACCAAATTGCTTCCAGACAACCCAAGGCACGATAACTCCCGCGTCCGACCAGCCCAAGCGGTTCATATCAGTAGGAGACGCACCGTATTGAGCCAATGGAGCGACACCGGGATACGCACCGGTTGGTGATTGTGTGTCACGCATATCACGCATCCATTTATGGAAGAAATCAGCGGTATTGGCAAAGAAAGTACCAGTCTCAGCAAATACCTGCGTGTCGGCGGTCCATCCCAGCCGTTCGTTGCGCTGCGGACAGTCGGTAGGAACCGAGAGGTAGTTGGAACGTTGTCCCCATAGGGTATTTGAGATCAACTGATTGACTAGTTTGTTGCCGGTCGTTATTGATCCGGTCTCCATCTGTTGGGTAATCGAGGAGACAGGAATCGACTGGATCGACCGGATACGTACCTCCTGATCGGCCGTGATCGATACGAAGCGATAACCATAGAACGTGCGATGAGGGCGATAGGTCGTATAGTCCTTATGATCCGCAAAGGTATAGTCGAGTAACATCCCGGTATCCGGAGTGCGTAGATTCAAGCGATGGCAACTACCTTCAGGCCCATCCATTCCTCGGCTCTTCGCACCATTTCCATCGTTCAATATCTCAGAAGGACGACAATTTAGTTGGGTACCCTCCTTTGCCATGAACTCGAAAGCAGGAACCGCCGCACAATTCTGGCCAAAGTCCACGACAAGTGTCTCGCCCGGATGAACTACCATTTCCTCGCCAGCCGCATATTCTTTCGTTATAACAACCTTTCCATAAGCATCTTCACTCTCTCCGGTGACCCCTTTCCATAGATAGGCTTTTTGAGGAGAAAGCGCCAAATCTTCACGAAAATAGACCTCACCTCCATTTGAAGGAAGTATCTCTCCCTCAAATTCCGTATTCTTTTCCGGTGTCGAAAGCTTATCGAGCGTATCGTATCCCGGTAACTCACGGGCATCATATTCCTCACCATCAAAGATACTTATCATCTCCACAAATTCTAATTAGGCGACCAGAGGAACTGCT
>OGXK01000765.1_pt1 | contig 16946 bp, 13 predicted proteins | sample 1576261 | NCBI WGS metagenome assembly OGXK01 (sample SAMEA3541581, study PRJEB24748) | human gut metagenome | biome: human gut; feature: human-associated habitat; material: faeces | place: China | collected 2012 | reverse complement strand
CGAGATAGCAAAAACTACCTCGTTACTAAAGTCTAACTTTTTGGGGTCACATCAATATCCATTTATACGGCGGCTGTATTAGTATCGCTGATTTGGCTGGTGCCGTGGAAGAAGCTTTTTCATGAGTTGCCCTTTCCCAAGCTGGGATTTGTCATTTTAGTTTTATCCGCTATTTTGGCGGCATGCGGCGATAAAGGCCTGCTTTTCCACTCCCACTTGGACGGCAATATAGAAGAACTGGCCGAGCTTCTGGCCTATATGCTGCAGGGCGGATTTGCCGCTTGGTATTACAAGCAATTTAAAATGTTGAAATAGCGTTAACGGGCAAAAAATATTCAAAAAATGAACGCCGTATATCCGATGTGTGATGTACGGCGTTGTTGTCGTATATGAGGTTAAAATGACGGCGGAGAAACGGCGAAGATGACGACGGCTGGTTCTTCGCCTACGTTTTGCCAGGTATGCTTCGTTTCGCTTTTGATGCGCACGCTGTCGCCGGCATAGAGGACGCAGGTTTCGAAATCTAGGGTCAGCTCGACGGTGCCGGCCTGGACGAGAGCGACTTCTTCTCCCTTATGGGCCAGCGGTTCCTGGCAGCTCTTGGCCTTAGGCGGCAAGGTGAGCTGCATCATTTCGATGGTGCCGTTCATGTCCGGCGTCAGGACTTCGTAATGAATGCCCTGGTCGATGAGCTGACGGCGGTTTTCCTTGCGGACGACGTCGCTTTGGATGTCGGGGCTGTCCAAAAAGAATCGGTATAGCGGCTCGTCTAAGGCGATGGACAAGAGGCGAATCGTATTCAGCGACGGAGACGCCTGCCCTCGCTCTATCTGGCTGAGCATAGACGACGTGATTTGCGACGCTTCAGCCAGTTCTTTTATCGTCAGGCCGCGGGCCAGGCGGTAGCTTTTTATTTTTTGACCTAATTGCAGTGATAAATCCATGACAGGCTCCTTTCTGTATTGATACTAGCAGACGAAGGCCTTCTTCGTCAACTATGCGGGCCGTCTCATGTCAGCTTATCCAGCTCTTCCATCATGGCCCGGCGCCGCTTGTACTGCTGCCGCCATTGACTGACGAGGGCCTGTACAAAGGGCGGCCCGCCGGGAAGGCGTTTCATCTTGCGCAGAATCCGTACGATTTTGACGTAGCTCGGACGGCCAAGGCCTTGGACGGCAATCTCTGTGACGATGTGTTCGTAAAGCTGAAGGAGCTCGTCGGGAAAATTCTCTTTGAGGATGGATTCGTATTGCTGTACTTCCGACAGGCGGCAATGCTTTTGGACGTGGCAAAGGAGGCGGTCGTAGAGCTTTTCTTCGGCGTATAGTTGGCCGGCGTAGGGATTGGTTCCCCAGCTGGTCAGGATTTTTTCCCGTTGTTCCCGCCATTCCTCCGGCTTATACTGACTCTTTAATTCCCTGTACAAATCGATGTTGGCGACGTGGATGGTCAGGGCTAAATCCCACAGCATTTGGAGGTAGTGTTCCTGATTTCCTGTCTTTTTGTATAACTCCTTGAGTTTTTCGCAGCATTCGCGGGCGATGTACGACGGCGTGCTGTCGGCGGCGTAGGCTTGCTCCAAGACGGAAATCGCATTGGCGTCGTCTTGCTGCCATTCGTAAAATTCACTCAGCAGCAGGCAGACGCTGCCGTACTGTTTGTATTGGGCAATATAAGCTGCTTGTTCCTCGGCAGGACAGCCTTTTTGCTCCATCAGAAGGACATGAGTTTTTATTTTTTGCGGCAAGATGACGTTTTCAAAATCTGTCTGCCGGGCAGCTTTTTGTACTTCCTTATCGGTCAAGGTCAGCTTTTTGTCTAAAAAGTCCGGTCCGGGGAACTGCTGCAGGATAAACTGCATGGCACAGTCCTGGGCCAGCTCATACCATAGGCCGTCCTTATGGGTGTAATCGAGCTGCCGGGCTGCCCAGTCGAAGATGCGGAGCTGGTTTTCTGCCGTGCAGTAGGGAAGCAGCTTGCCGACGATTTGATAGCAGAAATCGAACAAGCACCACAGCCCGCCGTCGGAGTCGTCCATATCCGTGGATTGCAGCTGCGACAGGGTGTAATCTACCGTTTTGAAAATACCGTCTGCCGTAGCGGCGGATATACGCTGGTCCAGGGACGATAAAAAAGAGTACAGCTCTCCTGTAAAATAACTGGCCTGTTCATAATCTATATAGTCATCCCAGCCAGCGTCGGCGAAAATGCGGTCGATTTCCCGTCTCCATTCTTTCAGCAGGCCCTTGGTCATGACGTTTTGCGTGAGCATGCGGAACCGGTTCTGCAGGGCCGGATCTTTTTCTAAGATGGAGTATAAAAAGGCGCGGACCGTCAGGTCGTCGGCGTTGTGTATGAGTTCAGCGAGGATGGTTTCCTGGTCCGGCTTGCAGGTCATTCCGGGGAAATCAGGCAGAACGTCGGCTTTCCAGTCGTCTAAGACATCATCTTCTTCCTCTTCGCTTCCCCATTCCGGTTCATCGGGCTTTGCTGACAATGTGAGGTCCTCTGTTTCTTGACAGGCGAACAAGACGGCGGCCATGTGCTTGCAGTGATTGTCGTCAGCCGCGTAAGGGCAGGTGCAGGACATCGCCTCAATGATCCCGTCTTTTATATCGATTTCAACGTTATAGTCTTCCGTTCCCAAGACGACAGCTGTTATTTGCGTGTCTGTAATTTTGAGATCCTCGACGGCGGCATCGCGGTAATACTCTGCTCCGCGATGCAGTATATGCGGTTTAAATAAGAGTTCCCAGTCCATTGTATGCCCTCCTCCTGCGCATAGTTGTACATAATAGTCTGATTTGAAGATATATCAAAACGTTGCCGTCAGGCGAGAGGGCAACGTTTTGCAGAATCTTATCGTTCATCACCTTTTAAGATGGTGATTTTTTGTTTAAAATGAATGGCTTCGTCAAATTCCTTGAGCATTTCCGGGCTCGGTGCCTTATCCATCTTGCTGACGACGTAGATGGCGATGAGGGAGAAAATGAATCCCGGTACGATTTCGTACAGTCCCAGCCAGCCGAATTGCTTCCAAATGAGGACGGTCAGGCCGCCGACGATGATGCCGGCCAGGGCGCCGTTTTTCGTCATGCGCCGCCAGTACAGGGACAGGAGAATCGTCGGGCCGAAGGCTGCGCCGAAGCCTGCCCAGGCATAAGCGACCATGGTAAGGATATAGCTGTTTGGATTCAGGGCCAGGATGATGGCCAGGGCCGAGACGACGAGAACGGTGATGCGGCTGACGAGGATCAATTCCTTGTCGCTGGCGTTCTTACGGATAAAGGTATGGTAGAAGTCTTTGGAAATGGCCGACGCCGTGACGAGAAGCTGAGACGACGCCGTACTCATGATAGCCGCCAGTACGGCCGATAAAATCAAGCCGGTGACGAAGGGCGAGAAGAGCATCTGGCTCATGACCAGGAAGACCTTTTCCGTATCGGCACCGGTCAGCGGGTCGATCAGAACGACCTTGCCGACGAGGCCGACGAGAACGGCCGCGGCCAGGGAAATGACGACCCAGGTCATAGCGATGTGCTTCGATTTCTTCAATTCATCGGGGTTGCCGATGGCCATGAAGCGGACGAGGATGTGAGGCTGGCCGAAGTAGCCTACGCCCCAGGCCAGGGATGAAATGATGCCGATAATGCCGGCCGTGCTCGAGTCGGGCACCATATCCAGCAGCTGCGGCGCATCGGCAGCGATGCGGGTCATCGTTTCGACGGGGCCGCCGACGACGATCATGCCGACGAGGGGCACGAGGACGATGGCCAAAAACATCATGCAGCCTTGGATGAAGTCGGTCCAGCAGACGGCCATGAAGCCGCCCAGGAAGGTGTACACGACGACGACGCCGGCGCTGAGGAGCAGCGCTGAGAAGTAATCCATGCCGAAGACCGTTTCAAACAGCTTCCCGCCGGATACGAAGCCCGACGACGTATAAATCAGGAAGAAGATGAGGATAAATACGGCCGAAATGATGCGGATCAGGTTCTGGTCGTCGTGGAAGCGGTTTTTTAAGTAGTCCGGCATGGTCAGACTGTTGTTGGCGATTTCCGTATAATTGCGCAGGCGCTGCGAAATATAATGCCAGTTTAAATAGGTGCCGATGGCGATGCCGATGGCGATCCACGACGCGGATACGCCCGTAGAGTAGGCCAGGCCCGGCACGCCCATGAGCATCCAGCCGCTCATGTCGGACGCTTCGGCGCTCATGGACGTAATCCACGGACCGAGGCTGCGGCCGCCGAGGATGTAGTCGCTCAGGTGCCGCTGGGAGCGTGAATAATATACGCCAATGAGCAGCATTGCCAGCAGGTAAATAGCAAATGCCGTAATTACGGACACATTAGATTCTAGCATGAAATAATTCCTCCCCCTGCTCAAACAGGCCGAACGGACGCATCGGCAGACCTGCTCGAGCGATTGTCTTGTAATAGCATTCTGTATATAAATAAAATAATGGTTTCATTGTACTGTACTTTTGCCCGGCAGGCAAGGGTTTTATCGTGATAAAGTGGAAAAAATTATTAAATGTATTTATAATAATAGAATCTAAATACATTTTTGATGAATTTTCCCATGCGGCGCGCCGCTGCCCGGCGAAACGCATGCCAATCACTGCATACAGAAGAATGGGAGACAGTTATGAATATACTGACGTTAGACAAGGTAAAAAAATCATACGGCCTGCGGGTTCTCTTCGACGACGTGACCTTCGCCGTCGACGGCGGGCAGAAATTGGGCCTCATCGGCTTAAATGGCGCCGGCAAGACGACGCTGCTGAAAATTATCGCCGGTCTGGCTGAAGCCGACAGCGGGGAAATCTGGAAAAATCAGAAGGCCCGCATTCATTTCCTGCCGCAGGAACCGCAGTTTTTGCCGGGCCGCACCGTACTGGAAAGCGTGCTGGACGGCGACCTGCCGGTCATGCAGCTCCTGCGCCGCTATGAAGAAGCGGTCCAGCGCGGCGACGACGAGGGAGTCGTCAAGCTGACGGAAGAAATGGATGCGAGCCATGCCTGGGAGCTGGAGCAGCACGCCAAGGTCATTTTGCAGAAACTGGGCATCGACGACCTGACGCAGCGCGTCGACGAGTTATCCGGCGGCCAGCGCAAGCGGCTGGGCCTAGCCCGGGCCTTGATCATGCCCTGCGATCTTCTCATCATGGACGAACCGACGAACCATTTGGACGATAAGACGATCCTATGGCTGGAAGAATATCTTCGGGACAGCAAGGCGGCCCTCATTGTCAGCACCCATGACCGGTATTTTCTCGATACGGTTGTCGATTCCATGATTGAACTCGACAGAGGCCGGGTTTATACATATGAGGGAAATTATGCAGCGTATTTGGAGCTGCGGCAGGCGCGGCTGGAGCAGGAGGAAGCATCGGCAGAGAAGCGGCGCAACCTCATACGGCGCGAGACGGCCTGGATCCGCCGGGGCGCCCAGGCACGCTCGACGAAGCAGAAGGCCCGCCGCGACCGGTACGAGCAGCTCTGCGCCATTGAAGACGGCAAGCCTGTGGAAAACGTGGAAATCTTCGATACGTCCGTACGGCTCGGTAAGACCATATTGGATATTGACGACGTGGCCTTTGCCTATCCGGGGCAGGAGGCGTTGTTCAGCGGCGTGACGTATCACGTCGTCAAGCACGACCGCATCGGCATCATCGGCGAAAACGGCGTAGGGAAGTCAACGATGCTGAAAGTGCTGTCCGGTGAGCTGCAGCCTACGGCGGGAACGCTGACTATCGGCCAGACCGTCCGCTTCGGTTTCTTTACGCAGCAGCTGCCGGAGTTCGACGAATCCATGCGGGTTATCGACTACATCCAGGAGCGCGGCCATTTCGTGACCAACCAGTTTGGCCAGCGCATATCGGCGACGCGCCTGCTGGAGCAGTTTCTCTTTTCCGACGAGATGCAGTATACCTATATTTACAAGCTCAGCGGCGGCGAGCGTCGGCGCCTTTATTTGCTGCGCCTGCTCATGGAGCAGCCCAACGTCCTCCTTCTGGACGAACCGACCAATGATTTGGACATACCGACCCTTACGGTGCTGGAACGCTATCTTGACACCTATCAGGGCGTCGTCCTCGTCGTATCCCACGACCGCTATTTTCTGGACCGCGTAGCCGATAAGCTGTTCATCATCGAAAACGGGACGTGGAAAAGATATTACGGCGATTACAGCGACTATCTGGCCGAAACCCTTGCCGTCCGCAGCGAGAAAGACGACGTGAAAAAATCGCCGGCTGCGGCGCAGTCAAAGGGTGAAGCGGCTCCGGTTGCCCGCAAAGTTGGTCTGACGGCCCGGCAGGAGGAAGAACTCCGGCGTATTTTGGAGGAACTGCCGCAGTATGAAGGATTACTAAAAGGCATCAACGCGGCCATCGCGGCGGCCGGAAGCGATTACGAACAGGTAGAATCGCTCTTAAAAGAGCAGCAGGAGACGCAGCGGAAGGTCGACGAGCTGACAGAACGATGGTGCGAGCTGGAAGACTTGAAAGCGGAGTAAAAATATAAACATATGGACGGGTATGACATGGTATTTTTCGTATCTATGATAGTTTGAGCATTCATTCTTAACTATGCAAAATCAGCATAAAAATCATGTAAAAATCAGTAAATAAAATACGGTAAAGTAATGGAAATCAATTCTCTGTTTATGTTATTCTATAGGTAACGAAAAAAGTTTGTGATAAATGATTACATAGTTTGCATGTAAATATTTTTTACAAAAAGGAGAAAAAGATGTCTGTATTCCGTTCCAGATTCAAAGAACTTCAGCGGCGCGTTCCCATAGATGAACACAACTGTGCCGTTCAATTTGACGAAACTAAGTGCAAAAATTGCACATTGTGCCGCCGAGCCTGCTCCAACACGCAGAGCATCATGGACTATTACAGTTTGGCAAGTACGGGCGATATGCCGATTTGCGTCCATTGCGGTCAATGCGCTTCAGCTTGCCCCTTTGACGCTATTACGGAAGTAAACGACGTAGAAAAAGTAAAAGCAGCAATTCAGGATCCGGATAAAATCGTTATTTTCCAAACGGCTCCGGCCGTCCGCGTCGGCCTTGGCGAATCCTTCGGCATGGAGCCGGGGACTTTCGTTGAAGGCAAGATGGTCGCAGCCCTGCGGGCTCTTGGCGGCGATTACGTATTCGATACGGACTTCGGCGCCGATCTGACGATTATGGAAGAAGCGACGGAGCTGCTCCACCGCCTCCAGTCCGAAGAAATCCCTATCCCGCAGTTTACGAGCTGCTGCCCGGCCTGGGTAGAATTTGCTGAAATTTTCTATCCCGATCTCCTTCCGCATTTATCCTCGACGAAGAGCCCGATCAGCATTTTGAGCCCGGTCATCAAAACCTTCTTTGCGCAAAAGAAAGATATCGACCCGAGCAAGATCGTCAACGTCTGCGTTACGCCCTGTACGGCGAAAAAAGCGGAAATTCTTCGTCCTGAATTCAACAGCTCGTCTATTTTCTGGGATGTTCCGGAAATGCGCGACACCGATATCTGTATTACGACGCGTGAATTGGCGAACTGGATTAAAGAAGAAAATATCGACTTCGCAGCCTTGGAAGACAGCAAGTTCGACACCGCTTTCGGCGAATCGTCCGGCGGCGGCAAGATTTTCGGCAACTCCGGCGGCGTTATGGAAGCGGCTATCCGCACGGCGTACCACCTGTTTACAGGCCGTCCGGCTCCGAAGGATTTCATTCCCTTTGAAGAAGTCCGCGGCCAGGAAGGCGTCAAAAAAGCCAGCGTCGCCTTCGGCCATTTCGTACTTCACGTCGCCTCTATCAGCGGCTTGGCCAACGCTCGCGCCTTTATCGACGACCTCATCAAAAACAACGATTTCGAAAACTATTCCTTTATCGAAGTCATGGCCTGCCCCGGCGGCTGTATCGGCGGCGGCGGCCAGCCTAAGGTCAAACTGCCTCAGGTGAAAAAGGTCAACGAAGCCCGCATTGCCTCGCTGTACAAGTCGGATGAAGAAACGGATATCAAAGCCAGCTGGCAGAATCCGGAAATCGAAGAATTGTACAAGCTCTTCCTCGACGAACCACTGTCGGAAATGGCCGAATGGGCCCTTCATACCTACTTCAGCGATAAGTCCGATCAGCTGGGTAAGATGAAGAACCTGACGCCGGAAACGAACCCCATGTCTACGCGATTCAAACCGACGGTACATCAGCCGTTGTAATCAGACATATCATAGCAGCATAGAGATGTAAGACCAGCCTGACGCGCGCGGGCTGGTCTTTTTTTGCATGCGAACAATATAAATGATAAAATGAATCAATGTCTATTGACTTATGAGAATTATTCTTGTATAATTTGGTTGTCACCAAGGTAATGAAAATGCATACATGCCTTGCATATTGCCGGAGTCTATCGTTTTCACAAGAGTAAAAGAGAGGAAACTAGGCGCACTCGTCACTGAAATTGCTGAGAACGATACCCATCTGACAAATGTAAAAAAAAAAGAAAACATATTTCATTTGGAAGGGGTAATTCATCATGAAATCAAAAGTATTCGCATCCTTAGCGGCCGTTATGGCAGTCAGCGCGACTTGCGCCTTTGCGGCCAATCCCTTTGTTGACGTACCAACAGATAGCTGGGCCTACAAATCGGTCGTAGAATTAGCTGACGCCGGCGTCATTCAGGGCGTCGACGGCCAGTACTTCCAGGGCCAGCGCAGCATTACCCGCTATGAAGCGGCGGAAATGGTAGCTAAAGCGATGGCTCATATGGATAAGGCGTCGGTGGAACAGCGGGCCCTTATCAACAAGCTTGCCGATGAATATGCCGACGAGCTGAACAACCTCGGCGTCCGCGTGTCGAATCTGGAAAACCGCATCGGCAATATTAAATTCAGCGGCGACGCCCGCGTTCGCTTCCAGCACAGCAGCGATGCCGGCTTGAAAAATGACGATGCTTGGGATTACCGTATTCGCCTCCGCGGCGTAGCCCAGGTCAATGACCGTACGACGGCGACAGTGGGCATCAGTACAGGTGACGTAAGCTTTGGCGGCAACGGCGCGGCCAGTGAAGACAGCGACGTATTTGCCGATGACATCAAAATTGATTATAATTTCGGCAGCCCGAACTGGAACTTGAGCCTCGGCCGCACGGATACGTACGTCCTCGGCGGCGAGAACGCCTATGGCTACCAATACGGTGACGTATTTGACAGAGCCGAATTGAAATACCAGAACGATTCCTTTGCCGTAACGGCTGGCTATGGTAAATTTAAAGAAGGCGATATTGCCGGCGGCGAAAACGAAGACGGCGTGACGCTGGACGGCGTGAAGACCGGTTACGGTGAAATCGAAGGCTTTTTCGGCAATGGCTCGTCTGTCGGTGTATACTATAACCAGTTTTCCACGGCCGGCGGCAGCAATCGGACAGCTGCCGATTATTACGACGTCGACGATCTGTGGGGCGCCTATGCCAGCGTAAATATCGGTTCGAAATGGAATCTTTTAGCAAACTACGAAAGCATCAGCCGTGATGCCTCGGGCGACAGTGTCAGCGATCCGAAGGTCTGGATTGGAAAGGTTACCTATGGATCGGTCAGCGAAGAACAGAAAGGCTCCTGGGACGCCTGGTTAGAATATATTGACGCGGAAAAAGGAGCGCTGATCGGCGGGGCGACGAATTCCTGGCGCGACGACAGCGTTCTCAACGGCGTTACCTCCTGGGGTGTCGGATTTGATTATGCCGTAGGCAAAAACGTAGTGTTGACAGTAGGACAAACCTTTGGTACAGAAGGTAAAAACGGCTTGAAAGACCCCGACGAATTTACCGATGTAGAGTTAAATTTCTTCTTCTAAGAGACAAAAAGACCTATCGTCTTTTACGTAAAATATAAGAAAAGAAACGGAAAAACCTCTGTAACAAGTATGTAAAAAACGGCTATAAACCGCATGGATAAGCGATTTACAGCCGTTTTGACGTACTAGCAGACTTTCGTTATACTAAATTACGAAAAGAGCGGTGCCGGGAATGAATCATGGGCAGGCGTCTCTTTGTAAAAGAGCTGAATAGGAGAATTGGAAAAGGCAGTAAAAGAGAGGAAACCAGGACGACTCGCCAATGAACCCTTTTCTTTTTCCTAAGACGCTCGCATGTAACGAGACAAGACATATCATTTAATTTTAAGAAAAGAGGTTTTTTCAAATGAAATCCAAAGTATTAGCATCTGTAGCAGCACTGATGGCTGTAGGCGCAACATGCGCATTTGCGGCTAATCCCTTCGTCGACGTACCGACGGACAGCTGGGCTTACAAATCCGTTGTAGAATTGGCTGACGCCGGCATTATCCAGGGTGTCGACGGCTCCTATTTCCAGGGCGAACGCAACATTACCCGTTATGAAGCTGCTGAAATGGTAGCGAAAGCTATGGCTCACATGGACCGCGCAACGGTGGAACAGCGGGCTTTTATCAACAAATTGGCTGACGAATACGCTGACGAATTGAACAACCTCGGCGTCCGCGTATCGAATCTCGAAAACAAAGTCGGCAATATCAAATTTACCGGCGACGCTCGTCTGCGTTATCGCTATCAGGATGGCAATAAAGATAACGACAATTCTTGGGATTATCGTATCCGCCTTCGCGGCAAAGCGCAGATCAATGACCGCATGACGGCTACATTGGGCATCAGCACTGATAACCAGAGCTTTGCTGACAATGGTAAAGCTAGCGATGAAAGTGATATTTTTGCCGACGATATCAAAGTCGATTACAATACCAAGTCCTTTGGCCTCAGCCTCGGCCGGACAGACAAATATAAAATCGGCGGCCCTAACGCATATGGCTACTTATACGGAGATGTATTCGACCGTGCTGAAATGCAGTTCCGCGGCGATAAGTTCGCCGTAACGGCTGGGTATGGTAAATTTAAGGAAGGCGATATTGCCGGCGGCGATACGATGGACGGCGTAAAAACGGGATATGGTGAAATCGAAGGCTTCTTCGGCAACGGTTCGGCTGCCGGCGTATACTACAATGATTTCTCCGTAGGCGGAGGCTCCGTTGATAGAGACAGCTTTGACGCCGATGACCTCTGGGGCGCCTATGCCAGCGTAAACTTCGGTTCTAAATGGAACCTGTTGGCTAACTATGAAAATGTCAGCCTCAACACCAATAATATGAACGGCGACGACAGCGCTGATTTGTGGGTAGGGAAACTGACCTATGGCAAAGCTAAAATGTCTGCGCCGAAATCCTGGGACATCTGGGTAGAATATATCGACGCTGAAGATGGCGTATGGCTCGATGGTTCCAGTGATTCCTGGAGATTCGGCAGCGAATGGGATAACCTTACCTCGTGGGGCGCCGGTGTGGATTACGTTTTCGCTAAAAATGCGAAATTCAGCGTCATGCAGTCCTTTGCTTCCGAAACCAAAGACGGCGATGCTTCCGATCCGGAAGAACAGACCCGCGCAGAATTCACCTTTGCATTCTAATTCCATTGCAGCTATATACGAAGACCGTTCCATCATGGGCGGTCTTCTTTTGTATGAAACCTCAGTTAAATAGCCCGAAAATATCTATTTTAGCCTTGCCTTTTCTGAATTTCCTGTTATACTAAAGACAGGCAAAAGGGAGAACGCAATTTGCCATGACGCACAAACCCCTCCATAGATACCAGCTATGGAGGGGTTTTAACGTTTATTCTATGCCGAACGCTGACGGCCAGTCTGGCTGCTTATCCTTTTCTATTCAGACATTTGCAAATGTAATAAGATATCACATTTGCCGCGATAGAAAGTAACAGGGAGATCGCAATCTCAAACATGGCGCACCTCCTTCCTATTGCAGAATTTTCAGGAAGCACAAGCAACGCGTTTAGTATATCATAGATGGATTTGCATTGTCTGTAGGAGAAGGAGGCAGCGTTTTATTTTTAACTAAATTTTAATCTATGAATTATCAGAACTTATGATAGGTAAGAAGCAGGCTGCCGCCGGAGGATAAAACTTCTTTAGGCGACAGCTTGTTCTTTCATTGCGGTAAGATAGTACATATTTTTTTATATATAGACTACAAGAAACCATGAGAGGCAGTATGTTGTACAACGGCAAACGGTGAACTGGTTTGCTTTCCTAAAGATTAGGTGTAATACCTATGAACGAAATAGACGTAACCTTATTGTCATGGAGCGATTTTCTTTTAACTAGCGAGTATTCTTGTTAAAATGTACATAATATTGTACAATAAATAGTACAAGGAGGGATTGCGATGTTGGCTGTAAATTATTCTACGATTCGAGGAAAACTAAAAGATTACTGTGACAAAGCGACCGATCATGGCGAAACGATTATCGTGACCAGAAAAGAAGAAAAAAATGTCGTATTAATGAGTTTGGAAAAATATAATGAGTTGATGCGAGCCGTTCGTAACGCGGAATATTTAGGTATGATTGATCGTGGTATTGAACAGCTTTCCCAAGGAAAAGGACAGCAGCATGAATTAATCGAGGTGGACGATGAATAAGTTGTGGTCGGACAGAGCTTGGGATGATTATTTATATTGGCAGATGCAAGATAAGAAAACTTTGAAGCGCATTAACGACTTGATTAAAGATATTGAGCGAAATGGAGTGGCTTATGGAATTGGAAAAACGGAACCATTGAAATATCGGCCTGTATGGAGTAGGCGGATTGATATGAAAAATCGTCTCATATATAACATAGATGAAAACGGCAGTCTTTGGATTATTGTCTGTCGGGGGCACTATGAGGACTAATGCGCTATATCAAAAAAATGTGCTGCTAGTATATTATTGTCAGTGGAAAATGAATAAAAGTTTACAGAATTTTGACAAAAAGTAAATTTTGCGTTACAATATAGGCAAAGCTGAGGTACGCTTTGGGCGTAGGTACAGCTAAATAGAGCGCATATTTGTTGAGTTTTAAGGCAGTAAAAGAGAGGAAACTAGGACAACTCGCCAATGACCCCTTAAAACGAACGATATATGGCTCGACTGTAACGTAATTTTATCGTTTTATATTTTAGAAAAGAGGTCATTTCACAATGAAAGCAAAAGTATTAGCAGCATTGGCAGCAACGATGGCAGTAAGCGCAACGTGTGCATTCGCAGCTAACCCGTTTGTCGATGTGCCGACGGACAGCTGGGCATACAAATCCGTAGTAGAATTGGCTGACGCAGGCGTCATCCAGGGCGTAGACGGCGAATACTTCCAGGGCCAGCGCAACATCACCCGTTATGAAGCAGCTGAAATGGTAGCGAAAGCTATGGCTCACATGGACAAAGCTACGGTTGAACAGCGCGCTTTGATCAACAAACTGGCTGACGAATATGCTGACGAACTGAACAACCTCGGCGTTCGCGTATCGAACCTCGAAAATAAAGTCGGCAACGTTAAATTTACTGGTGATGCTCGTATCCGTTATCGTTATCAGAATGGTGCAATGGAAAACGATGATTCTTGGCAGTATCGTATTCGTCTCCGCGGCACAGCTCAGGTTAATGAACGCACAACAGCTACATTAGGTTTAACAACCAATAACCAGAGCTTCAGTGGAAATGGTGCGGCTAGCGAAGAAAGTGATATCTCCCCGGATATCATCAAAGTCGACTACAATTTCGGCAGCCCGAACTGGATGTTGACTCTCGGCCGTGATACGGACTGGATGCTCGGCGGTTCCAATTCCTACGGCTACCAGTATGGCGATACGATCGACCTTGCTCAGTTGAAATATAACAACGGCAAGATTGGCGTAACCGCTGCGTATGGTAAATTGAAAGAAGGCATGGGCGGCTTCTTCTACGGAGAAAAGGAAAAAGTTAATGACGAAGTTGTTGACGGCGTTAAGATGGCTTATGGTGAAATCGACGGTTACTTCGGCAACGGTTCTGCTGTTGGCGTATACTATGCTAACTTCAATGGCGACAACGTTGCTGACAGCGATGGCTATCAGTTCTATGGCGATGATCTTTGGGGTGCCTATGCTAGCGTAAACATCGGATCTAAATGGAATGTTCTCGCTAACTACGAAAAGGTAAATCGTGATGGCGTTGCTTACTACAGTGGCAACGAAGTAAGTGATCCGGAAGTATGGATTGGTAAAGTAACCTATGGTAAGGTTTCCATGGCTACTCCGAAATCTTGGGATATCTGGGTTGAATACCTTGACGCTGAAGATGGCGCATTCCTTGGTGGTTCCACGAATTCTTGGAGATGGGGCCAGATGGATAACATTACGTCTTGGGGTGCAGGTATCGACTATGTATTCGCTAAGAATGCTATGTTCAGCGTAATGCAGTCCTTTGCAACTGATACGAAAGATGCTCAGGCTAATTCCTCTGCTGCTGAAGAAGAACAGACACGCGCTCAGTTCCAGTTCGCTTTCTAATTTCATTTTTTGGAAAACATTCAAAGACCGCCCGGCAACGGGCGGTCTTTTTCCCTATGTGCTATTGATATGTTTTCTGGAATTTAGTATAGTGACAGTAGGAAGACAAGTAATGCTGGTAAATCTCTACCGTAAGTGAGAACATAATTTGAAAAGGGACAGGCCTATGGTCTGCCTCTTTTTTATAGAAAGGATATTTATGCGGTTTTATCATGTGGATCAAGAGTACATAACCTATTTACAGCAACACGAGCCTAAAGTCCCCAATATAGGATATGCAGGGCATACTAAATTTGTCTGTGGAATTGTCTTGAAGATTCACGATGCCAATTATTTTGCGCCTATATCTTCGAATACTAAAAAGTTCGGAATCTCCTTTGCCATCAAAAAATAGTATGGGCAATACCCTTTTGACTGTACAGTTGTCGTTTATGTTCCCGGCCATAGAGTCTGTTTTGTCGGAATTAAATTTTAAACAGATCAGAAAAACGAATGAAAAATATTGGAGATTGTTGGAAATCGAGCGCAGGTATTGCAGAAAGCATGCAGAACAGATTTGTGAGTTAGCGTATAAGGTCTATAAAATTGGCTGCAACAGGAATCATGTATTGTATCATTTATGCTGTTAGAAAAGATATATAGAAGTTATACTTGTAGTAGGCATGAAAAGAAGAGTGCAGAGACTTAATATCCATACGATTTCTTTTATATTCTTAAGACGGATCTGTGGATATGCTGTAAAGGAATATGTAAAAAAAGTTAAAAATAGTACAAGCGTATCTTGCTTATGAATAATTTTCCTGGCCTGTATAGTTAAAAAAATACTTTTTGGTTTACTGTTTTTTGACAAAGTAAAGATTTTCTGGTAAAATGATACACAGAGTTGCGGTGCGATATATTGTAGGCGTGACTCGTATAGAGTGAAACATGGTACAATGTGAGGCAGTAAGAGAGAGGAAACTAGGACAACTCGCCAATGACCCCTTGCAGCGTATATGGGACGCTCGCACGTAACGATGTAAGGCTTATTTTACATTATTTTATCGAAAAGAGGTCATTTAACAATGAAAGCAAAAGTATTAGCAGCATTGGCAGCAACGATGGCAGTAAGCGCAACGTGTGCATTTGCAGCTAACCCGTTTGTCGACGTACCGACGGACAGCTGGGCATACAAATCTGTAGTAGAATTGGCAGATGCCGGCATTATTCAGGGCGTTGACGGCCAGTATTTCCAGGGTCAGCGCAACATCACCCGTTATGAAGCCGCTGAAATGGTAGCCAAGGCTATGGCACACATGGATAAAGCATCTGTTGAACAGCGCGCTTTGATCAACAAATTGGCTGATGAATATGCTGACGAATTGAACAACCTCGGCGTTCGCGTATCGAACCTTGAAAACAAAGTCGGCAACATCAAATTCACCGGCGATGCTCGTCTCCGTTATCGTTACCAGGATGGTACTAAAGACAACGATGCTTCTTGGGATTATCGTATCCGCCTTCGTGGCCAGGCTCAAGTCAACGACCGCATTAAAGCAACGGTTGGCTTGACAACCAATAATCAGACCTTCAGCGACAATGGTACGGCTAGTGAAAACAGCGATATTGCAGCTGATATCTTGAAAATTGATTACAACTTCGGCAGTCCGAACTGGAACCTCAGCCTCGGCCGTGACGCTGCATATTATCTCGGCGGTGCTCGTTCCTATGGCTATCAGTACGGTGATGTATTTGACCGCGCTGAATTGAAATATCAGAACGACAGCATTGCTGTAACGGCTGGTTATGGTAAATTTAAGGAAGATGCTGGTAACGATCGTCTCCTTAAAGGATATCATCAATTTACAGGCAATGATGATTATGGTGTAGATGGGATGAAAACTGGTTACGGTGAAATCGAAGCCTTCTTCGGTAACAATTCTGCAGTAGGTGTTTATTATAACCAGTTTAGTCGTTCTGGTGGAAAACATGACACGCCGGAGTTGGCTATTGATGCTGATAATTTGTGGGGCGCATATGTTAGCTGGAATATCGGTTCCAAGTGGAATGTTCTCGCTAACTATGAAAGCATTGACCGCAATGGTGTCAGTGCAACAACGGGCAACGATGTAAGCGATCCGGAAGTATGGATTGGTAGAGTTATGTATGGCAAGGCTAACATGGCTCAGCCGAAATCCTGGGACATCTGGGTTGAATACATCGACGCTGAAGACGGTGCCTTCCTCGGCGGTTCTACTGGCTCTTGGAGAAACTTTGGTCAGCTCGATAACATTGAATCTTGGGGCGTAGGTATTGACTATGTATTTGCTAAGAATGCTAAATTCAGCGTTATGCAGTCCTTCGCTTCTGATTACAAAGACAATGGCAGATTCGGTGGAGAAAACGACGAAGAATTGACTCGTGCAGAATTCAACTTCGCATTCTAATCGAATCCTTAGGTTATACACAAAAGACTACTCAGCAATGGGTAGTCTTTTTATTATGCTGTTAGTGTAAAATAATTGTGGGAAAACTTTACTGCACAAAAGTGAAGAACATAT
>OGXK01000738.1_pt1 | contig 17176 bp, 13 predicted proteins | sample 1576261 | NCBI WGS metagenome assembly OGXK01 (sample SAMEA3541581, study PRJEB24748) | human gut metagenome | biome: human gut; feature: human-associated habitat; material: faeces | place: China | collected 2012 | reverse complement strand
TTAATCTGGGACTGGCGGGAGCCTTTCAGACCGGATTGAAGTATGCATATCAGCAGGGGTATTCATATGCGATACAATTTGATGCGGATGGACAACATCGGCCGGAATTTATTGAGAAGATGCTGAAACGTATGAAGGAAGGATATGATATTGTTATCGGATCCAGATTTGTAAATGAAAAGAAAGACAAATCCATGCGTATGTTAGGGAGCAGAATGATCACAGTTGCCATTAAGATGATGACTGGCACGAGAATATCGGATCCGACATCGGGAATGAGAATGTTCTCAGCGGACATGATCAAGGAATTCGCACAGAATCTGAATTATGGTCCGGAACCGGATACGATATCTTATCTGGTAAAAAACGGAGCCAAAGTATCAGAGGTACCGGTAAAAATGGAAGAACGCCAGTTTGGAACGAGTTATCTGAATCTGTTTGGTTCAATGAAATACATGATGAAAATGCTGATTTCGATTCTGATCGTTCAGAATTTCAGAAAGAGAGGTTAAGGACATGACGATTGTATTGAGAATTCTTATGATTGTTGGCGCTTTCGCATTGATGATATTTATGTTAAAACGAATTCGGCAGTCTAAATTGAAAATTGAATATACTGTATTTTGGATTCTGTTTTCGGGTGTGCTGCTTATAATGGGGATATTTCCGAAAATATTTTATGCGATATCAAGGTTGATCGGATTTCAGTCACCGATTAATATGATCTATCTGGTGATTATCTTTGTATTGATCGTAAAATTGTTTTTTAATACAATTCAGATTTCACAATTAGAAAATAAAGTAGATAGCCTGGCACAGGAAATTGCGATTGACAAGAAACGGGAAGAAGAAAGAAAATGCGAATAGTAACCGGAAGATTTGGCAAAGAGTTGCAGAATTCTACAATATCATATATAATGTAACGAGTTAATATAAGGTGGTGCATTATGAAAAGCAAATTAAAGCGTTGCGAATCAATATTATGGCTGGTTATTAAGCTTTGCTTATATATTATATTGATGGCAACTTTCATGTTAATATTATCAAGAGAGAATAGAGCGTTGATCAAACCGTCCAGAACAATGGGTATTACATTGAGCACATTCGTTGTTGTTGGACTTCTTTTCGTATCTATATATGGACGCTATGATGTGGGAAGAAGAAAAAGCAAACCTATCATCTACTCCATGTCACTGGCAGTAATCTTTACGGATATAATCACTTACATCCAGTTGATGGTTATGAATACAATTACACCGAGCGTATACGCATTAAGATTTGTGAGTATCAAAGCGTTAATACTTACGATGATTGGACAGATTGTAATCATTGTTATCTTTGCGTATGCAGGAAATGCGTTGTTCTTTACGATTCACGCACCGGAAAAGTGTTATGTAGTGACATCTTCTCAGGAAGCACTGGATGAAATCGTAAGAGGTATATTGAAGTTTAAAAAGCAGCTAGAAAGTGTGGGGATTTTAGATTACCGTGATACGCATGTACTGGAAAAATTGAAAGATGCGGATACAGTATTTCTGTATGATGTGCCGATCTTCCAGAGAAGTGAGATTACGAACTTCTGTTATAAGACAAGAAAGAACGTATACTTTAATCCAGAGATAGAAGATATTGTTGAGATGACATCAGAGTACTACCTGCTGGATGATATTTCTGTGCTTAATTATAATGTAAAAGGTCTGACAATGGAGCAGCGTATTATTAAACGATGCATAGACATTGCAGGCTCTCTGGTAATGGGAATCGTATCTTCTCCAATCTGGATCGTGAGTGCAATCGCGATTAAAGTGTATGATGGGGGAAGTATCCTGTTCAAACAAAAACGTGCAACAATTAACGGAACAGTATTCGAAGTGTATAAGTTCCGTACAATGAAAGAACATGTGGAGAACAGATCTGTAACCGAAGATGATGACAGAATCACGCCTCCGGGAAGAATCTTAAGAAAGATTCGTATGGATGAGCTTCCACAGCTTCTGAATATACTGAAAGGGAATATGAGTTTTGTAGGACCGCGGCCGGAGATGATTGAAAATGTAGAAGCTTATACAGAGGCATTGCCGGAGTTCAGATATCGTCTGCGTGTAAAGGCGGGACTTACTGGTTATGCACAGATTGCGGGTAAATATAATACCACACCGAAGGACAAGCTGATGATGGACCTGATGTACATCGAGAACTACAGTGTGTTTAAAGACATCCAGCTTTTATTCCAGACCGCGATCGTATTATTGAAGTCTGACAGTACAGAAGCATTCAAAAAAGGAAATGGCGGACAGGAATACAAATTCGTGCCAGTTGAAGAACAAAATAAAGAGAATGAGGCATAAAGAAGAGAATATTAAGGAGAAAGAACGATGGAAGAAAATATTAAAGTAAGTATTATCATGCCTGTCTACAAGGTTGAGGAATATGTGGGGAAAGCAATCGAAAGTATTCAGGCGCAGACACTGAAAGAATGGGAGTTTCTTATTGTGGATGACGGTACACCGGACCGCAGTGGAGAAATCTGTGATGAATACGCAGCAAAAGACAGCAGAATCCATGTAATCCATAAAGAAAACGGCGGTGCACCAAGTGCCAGAAATATGGCGATCGAAATCGCAAAGGGAGAATATATGTATTTTCTGGATTCCGACGACTGGGCAGAACCTACGATGTTAGAGGATATGTACAATCTTGCAAAACGCGACAATGCACAACTTGTAGTTGCTGGATTCTATATTGATACTTATATTGGAAACGGACAGTATATGACGGATGATTATCTGGTGCCGGATGCAGTATATCCAAATAAAGAAGAATTCCGTAAGAATGCGTATAAACTTTTCGACAAGAATCTTCTGTATACTCCTTGGAACAAATTGTTTGAATCAAAATATGTCATGGAACATAACTTAAGATTCCCTACAACATTCTGGGATGATTTTCCGTTCAATGTAAGTGTTGTAAGAGAAGTAGAGCGAGTAACAGTTACATCAAAACAGTACTATCATTTCCTGAGAGCAAGAACAGAATCTGAAACTGCAGCTTACAGACCGGGAATGTATGAAAAACGTGAAGAGGAACACGGCTGGATGCTGAATCTGTATAAAGAGTGGCATGTAGGTGATGCTGCAAGTATAGAGATGATCGCCAGAAGATATATTGAACGTTTTATCGGATGCGTAGAGAACGTTACGAACCCGAAGTGTGAAATGACAGAAAAGGAAAAACGTCAGGAAATCAAGAAGATGCTGGCAAATCCTAGAGTCGCAAAGATGGTAAAGGTTGCAAAACCACGTTCGAAATATATGAAGATCATGCTTCTTCCAATTAAATGGAATAGTACATTCCTGACATATCTGGAAGCAAAAGTGATCACCCATGTAAAAACAAAGAATACGAAGTTATTTACAAAGTTAAAGGTAGGAAGATAATGGAAAACAGACCATTTGTTAGTGTAGTAGTGCCGGTATATAATGTGGAAAAGCATCTGGAAAAGGCTGTTCAGAGTGTGCTGGATCAGACATATCAGAATTTTGAAATCATACTGGTAGATGATTGCTCACCAGATAACTGTCCGGAACTCTGCGAAAAGATTGCCAAGTCAGATGAGAGAATTCAGGTATTACATCATGAGGTCAATCAGGGACTGAGCTGTGCGAGAAACACAGGACTTGCAAAGGCAAAGGGCAGATATGTCTGGTTTATGGACTCTGACGATTATGTTGAGAATGACCTCTTTGAAAAAGCATATAAATCAGTAGAACAAAATGAAGCAAAAGTAATTCTTTTTGGATTAGTAGAAGATTATTATGATGCAAATGATGAATTACATCACAGCATTGAAATAAAAGAAAAAGCTAAGAATTATGTGACGGCAGATGAGCTAAGAGATTACGTGATAACTCTGGAGCAAAAGACACTTTATGGATATGCCTGGAACAAGTTCTATCATCTGGATTATTTGAAAAATCTGGGGTTACAATATGAAAAAGTAACATTAATTGAAGATATATTATTTAATGTGAAATATTTCATGGATATTGACTCAATGAATACTCTGGATTTTGCAGGATATCATTATAACAAAAGAATGGATAACAGTCTGACATCAAAATTCGTTCCGGATTATTACAAACTACATCGGAGAAGAATTGAACTGATTTACAGACAGTATCAGTATTGGAACAAAGCGGATACAGCAATAAAAGAAGTCCTGGCAGCTTTATATACCAGATACATCTTTTCTGCAATCCAGAGAAATTGTGATCCAAGAGCCAGAATGTCACATGCCAGAAAAAGAGCATGGGTGAAAAAGCTTTATCAGGAAAGTCTTGTGAAAGAATTGATTCCATATGGAAAAACAGATGCAAAATTATTAAAGATCATGTTGAAACAATTACAAAAAGAACGTGTGACATCTGTTGTTATACTTGGAAGAGTAATATATATATGTAAGACGAAACTTCCGGACGAGAAGTTACAAGTCCGGCAACCTTCAAAAGCCTCAAATGGTGTGCTACGGCGGGGCTACTCATCTCCATGATAGCAGCAATGTTGAGCACGCACTCTTCGGAATGGCACAACAACAAAAAAATCCGACAGCGGGCCGCATCGCTTAGATGTTTGAAAACCTGGGCCACAGGTTCAAAGCTTGAAGATTCGGGCAATTGCCCAAGTGCAAAAAAATTTCCCTCTTTATGCCGATGCGGAAGATTTGTTGTGACAGACATATCAGACAATTAAATTCTTGCTTAATCTTGACATCCAACACTAACCGGATTATAGTGCAATCGGTCGATTAAGCAGTTGCTTAATTTTTTAACCGATAGGAGTAACCAAAATGACAAAGACCTACAAGATCGAAGTTGATTGCGCTAACTGCGCCCGCGAAATGGAAGAAGCGGCAGCAAAAATCAGCGGTGTGCAATCGGTAACGGTGAACTTCATGGCCCAAAAAATGGTCGTGGAATTCCGTGATGGGTTTTATCCCGACAATGTCATGATTGAAGTGCTTAAAGCTTGCAAAAAAGTAGAACCCGACTGCGAAATTTTTCTCTGATGTCGAAAACGCCGCCAGAGCACTGCTCGACGGCGTTTTTTTCTCTCTTTAATTCAAACTTTGCTTAATTTTTATATCAACTTAAGCTCAAGACATCACCGACGGACTCTGCAACAAATGAAGACAAAGCAAAAAAAGATGCTTATACGCATCATCCTTGCAGCAACGCTTCTCGTAGGTCTCGCGTTTGCACCGGTCACGGGACCTTTGAGATTGGCGCTTTACCTTATCCCCTATCTTCTTGTCGGCTATGACATCCTGCTCAAGGCAGCAAAAGGCATACGAAACGGCCGTGTTTTCGATGAAAATTTTCTGATGACCGTTGCTACCTTGGGCGCCATTGCCATAGCACTTTACGACGATACCGGCGAGTACACGGAAGCCGTTGCCGTGATGCTCTTTTATCAGATCGGTGAATGGTTTCAGGCTTATGCCGTGGGCAAAAGCCGCAAAAACATCAGCGATTTGATGGACATTCGCCCCGATTACGCCAACATTGAAAGAAGCGGAAAAATTGAACAGGTCGCTCCCGAATCTGTTGAGGTCGGAACCGTTATTGTCGTGCAACCCGGTGAAAAGGTTCCCATTGACGGCATCGTTATACGCGGCGAAACGAGTCTCAACACCAGCGCTCTCACGGGGGAAAGTCTGCCGAAGAACGTTGCCCCGGGGGAAAGCGTCACCAGCGGTTGCATCAATCTGACCGGCGTTATTTATGTGCGTACAACCAGGCTCTTCGGAGATTCGACAGTATCTCAAATCCTGGAATTGGTCGAAAATGCCTCTTCACGCAAATCGCAATCGGAGGCCTTCATTACTCGTTTTGCCCGAATCTATACGCCGATTGTGTTTTTCAGCGCTTTGGCGCTTGCTCTCGTCCCTCCGCTAGTGCGGCTTTTTGCAATGGGAGCAGACGCTCAATGGGATGACTGGATATATCGCGCTTTGGTGTTCCTGGTTATCAGCTGCCCCTGCGCTCTTGTGATCAGCATTCCTCTTTCTTTTTTCGCCGGCATCGGCGGAGCAAGCAAAGAAGGAATACTTGTGAAAGGTTCCAATTATCTGGAAGCTCTTTCACAGACTTCAACTCTTGTCATGGATAAAACAGGAACGCTGACGCAAGGTGTTTTCGAGGTAACGGCAGTTCACCACAACACGATCGATGAAAACCGCCTCCTCGAATTGGCGGCTCTTGCCGAAAGTGCCTCCTCGCATCCGATCAGCAAGAGCCTGCAGAAAGCATACGGCAAAGCAATTGATCGGAGTCGCGTCACGAACATCCGTGAACTTGCTGGTAAAGGTGTCGTCGCCAGTGTCGACGAACAGGAAGTTGCAGTCGGCAATGAAAAACTCATGACCGAACTCGGAATAGAGTTCATCGCCTGCCGCAGTATCGGCACAATCGTCCACATTGCCGTCAACGGAAACTATTGCGGCCACATCGTGATTGCAGATCAACTGAAACCCAATGCAATCAAAGCGATTGATGCTGTGAGAAAAGCCGGCGTCAACAAAGTGGTCATGCTCACCGGCGACCGCAAAAGTGTCGCCCTAGCAGTGGCTTCACAGTTGGGCATAGACGAAGTGCGCTGCGAACTGATGCCCTCGGATAAAGTTTCCGCTGTTGAAAAACTGCTGGCGCAACGAACCGGCTCCGGGAAACTGGCTTTCGTCGGCGATGGTATCAACGATGCTCCCGTTTTGTCCCGCGCCGATATCGGCATTGCGATGGGAGCCATGGGATCAGACGCTGCCATTGAAGCTGCAGATATCGTTCTCATGGATGACGATCCTCTAAAAATTGCCAAAGGCATCAAGATTTCTCGTAAATGTCTTCGCATTGTCAAGGAAAACATCTGGCTGGCTATCGGCATCAAGGTCCTGTGTCTTTTGCTGGGAGCTGTTGGCTTGGCCAACATGTGGATGGCAATTTTTGCTGACGTGGGAGTCATGATTCTTGCTATCTTGAATGCAATTCGTGCTCTCTTTGTCAAAAAACTTTGATCACTTCGTCTTGCGGCTTGGTCTCACGCGTGTCCTCTTTCGTGTTGGCGGCACGCGTGTGTTTGTGCGTCTTTTCTGCCAGTACAGATTTGGGAAACTGTTCACGTAAGTGTCGAAGATACTTTTCCGCTCGGTCAAGCTGCTCGCGATACACCTTTGCCTGTTCCAAATATTCGTCTACGCGTTCAAGAAGCCACTCTGTTCCCTTGGACGGTTCCTGTTCAAACTCAATAAAGCGCTCGATGCACTCGAGCTTCATGCCGTTGGCGCGGCAAGTCGTAATAAATTCCAACCGTTTTACCGCTTCCTGAGAGTAGTTGCGCTGTCCTCCCATACTGCGTCTTGGTTCAGGCAATAGACCTTTTTGTTCATAAAAGCGAATTCTGGTCACAGGGCATCCCGTCCTTTGCGCCAATTCACCGATTTTCATCTCGTTCTCCACAATACTTGAAGCTACAGTAACTATAGATTTTATGATGTCTCTTGCCAATACCGGCAACTCTTTTGTAGGAGTAACACCATGAAATTTCAACAAATTCGCAGCGCCACCAGCATCGTGACATTTGCCAACCGGCGTTTTTTGATTGATCCGATGCTCTCAGCTCAAGGTACCTATCCGGCTGTCCCAGACACCACCAGCACTGGTCGCGGCAATCCGGATTGCGATCTGCCTTGCCCGATTCAAGATCTGTTTAACGTTGATGCCGTCATTGTGACCCATCTTCACTTTGATCATTTCGACAAAGCTGCAGCTGAATTACTGCCAAAAAAACTTCCGTTGTTTTCTCAGAGCGTTCAGGAGGCAAAGATTCTCAGTGGTTTGGGCTTTACGGACGTACGAGTTCTTGCAGATTTCGGTACGGATTTCAACGGCATTCGTCTTTTTCGTACCGATTGTGATCATGGCTCAAGCAATCTTGTAACTATGGACAGCTACCGGGACTGCGGTGTCAGCGAAAAAGCTTCCGGCGTCGTTTTTGAAAGCAACCTTGAAAAAACGCGTTTTTATCTCGCCGGAGACACCATCTATTGCCAATACGTTGTCGACGTAATAGAAAAATACACGCCCGGAGTCGTCGCGGTTAATGCCGCGGGCGCCCAATTCCCACTTGGACATCTGTTGATCATGAATCAATACGACGTGCGTTCCCTTATGCGGCGTTTTCCCGAAATTGACGTTATCGCCACGCATGTCGAAGGCGTCTCGCATGCGACAGTCACTCGCCCCTTGCTGCGAAAATTTGCCCGTGAAAATAATCTGAATCGCCTGTTCATCCCCAATGACGGACAAACCATTGAGTTTTGAGACAACTCTGAGCAGCTTGTGAAAACAGTGATCTGAACCTGGCTGAAATCGGTTTGAACATGATTTTGAGAGACTCACACCGAAACCGGGATTGATTCCTTGCTCTATCGTCTCAATCCAAGCGCACCTTTAGCTGCAAACCAAAGAGTTCGTTAAAGTAGCAGACAGAGAACTTACCTCTTCCGGAGGTCAGACCATTCTGCGCTTTTCTATGCGTCCGACGAACTCTATTCTTGGCCAACATTTCACAATTGCGCGGCAGCTGCGGTTTACGCTGCCGCGCATGCTCATGTCCCTTTTTATCATGAGTTATATGGTGGCCGACGGCGTTCTGATCAGCCGCTACATGGGAACGGTGGCGCTTGCGTCACTCAACATGATCTTTCCGCTCGCCATTTTCCTGGGAGCTGTGGGCATCATGCTCTCGGCTGGTGGCGGATCGGTCGTCTCGAGGCGTATGGGTAGGGGCGACTCGGAAGGCGCCGACCGTGCATTGAGTACCGTCATCTATGCCGAATTTGCCTTCGGTCTTGTGGTGGGTTTGCTCGGAATACTTGTGCTCCCTCTTTTGCTTGATTTCCTGCACGTCAATGAGGAACAGTACTCATATGCCTACGACTACCAGGTTGTCTGGCTGGCGTTCATGCCGGTCTTTCTTTTGAGCGTGCTCTTTCAGACCTTCTTCACCGTCTCGGGGTATCCCAAGCTGGGACTGACCGTTTCGGTGGCTTCAGGACTTACCAACGTTTTTCTGGACATCCTCTTCATGGGCCCTCTGGGCTGGGGGATGCACGGAGCGGCATTGGCTACCGTGATTTCATGGGTTGTAGCCGTTGCGGCCGGACTTGCCTTCTTTTGCCGCCGCAAAGCTCCGATTCGCATCATTTGCACGCGCCCGGACTGGAAGGCTCTTAAAGGAGCCTGCACAAGCGGCGTCTCGGAAATGGTCGGCAGCCTATCCTCGTCCGTTACGCTTTATTTTTTCAACGCCGCTATCATGTATTGGCTCGGTGTTGACGGCGTAGCTGCGCTCACGATCGCCTCCTATTCCACCTATGTCTTCAATTCGATTTTCTACGGTTTCTGCGAAGCAACCGCCCCGATTCTCGGCTACAAGTACGGCGAACAGAATTGGACTGAACTCGCTTGCGTATTCCGCAACAGTATGATCATCATGACCGTTTTTTCTCTTGCAGCCTACGGGTTATCGGTTCTCTTTGCCGCACCGGTGCTGGGATTTTTTGCGCCGCAGGATTCGCATGTGTTTGAACTCGTGCTTGCCAACTTCGGGTACTTTGCGCTGTCTCTTCTGCTTCTGTGTCCCAACATGTTTGCCACTTATCTCTTCACGGCCATGGGCGACGGAAAACGCGCGGCGATCGTGTCGTTTTGCAGAACGTTTTTGTTCACCGTCTTGGCAATCGAATGCTTGCCACTCGCGGTCGGAGAAATCGGTCTGTGGTTTGCCGTACCGCTTGCCGAGCTTCTCACGCTGATATTGAGCGCAACACTCGTGATTCGCAACCGTCGCCGTTACGGCTACGGCGGGCAACCCGCGACGGTTGTCAATATCACCTGACGAGGCAACAAAGAAATTAACAATTCGTCTGTGGAAACCGTTCCGGAAAAAATATTCGGCTATAAGATTCTGCAAGAGTCTGCATCGCAGGCAAAAGTGCCTTTTGAAGTCGGTTCTTTTCCTGTTTCTTTGCCTGGAAATTTAGAGATGACTGCCAACCGCGAAAAACCCGAACAGCTGACATTCTTCTTTTTTGAAGAAATGCCCAAGCCGACCAAGGGCACGATTTACCTTGACACCAGCAAGAAAGGCGTCACGAAATTCAAAACGCGGCGTCACAACTCCTATCGCGCCGAAGTCACCTACAACGGCGTGAAATACCGCAAGCGCTCCGCCGAGCGAGCCGATTGCGAACAGTTCCTGGCTCAATTGGCCGAGAAGTACGAAAAAGGCTTGCTTTGACGTCATCCCCTGAAGTCAGGGGCTTTACGGCCTCTACTGCAACAAAGCGCCCGCGGTCTCCTCAACCGAATTTTTAACGTTTGGTTAGATCGAAACGATCAGCCTTGGTTGTGATCGAAACCTGAAGCAGGCCGAGCACGGTGTGATAGAGGCTTTCGTGTGTAACTTTGCTCTTTGCCGTCGCGGCAAGTTTCTCACGATCCACCTTGTAGTCCTGAGCGAAGTTATCCGACATCCACATCACCATCGGCACCTGCACCTGCTCGTCGGGCGACATCCAATAGGGCGCTCCGTGAAGATAAAGTCCCTTTTCTCCCAGGCTCTCGCCGTGGTCCGATACGTACAGCATCGCGGTGTTCATGCCGGAAGCACCTTTGAGCGTATCAATAATGTCGGCAAGAACCTTATCGGTGTAGTGCACGGAATTGTCATAAGCGTTGTCAAGCTCTTCTTCCGAGCAACTGCCCAAATCGTTGGCCGTGCACTCCGGCAGCCACTTCTTCTGGTCCTTGGGGCTGCGCAGATGATAGGCTGGTCCGTGCGACCCCATCATGTGAAGGAAGAGCACCTGCGACTGACCTTTTGACAAGCCGTCCAAAGCCGTCTGCACTTCGTCGGCCAGAACGCCGTCAAAACACTTTCCGTCGGCGCAGGCCGCACTGCTCTTTTTGAGCGCCTCTGCAGGGCCCCTGGACGGCACACCGGCACAAACACCCTTGCAGCCGGATTGATTGTCCACCCAAAGAACGTTGAAACCCGCTCGTTGCAGGACGTCAGGGAGCGCTTCTTCGCTCAGGATCCTGTCGCGGTTGTAGTCGCTGCGGCCGATGCGGCTCATCATGCAAGGCAGGGAAACGTCGGTGGACGTGCCGCAAGCCTGCACCAACGGGAAGTTGATGATGTCGCGCTTGGCAAGTTCGGGATTGGTTTCGCGGTTGTAACCGGCAAGCTGCCAATTGGCCGAGCGCGTTGTTTCACCCACAACGACCACAAAGAGCGTCGGACGTTCGGGCTTGACCATGCGCTGCGGATTGGGATCAATCACCAGACGCACGCGGGGACCGTCGGGACTCGCGTCAGCCGTGAGCGTTCTCACAAGCGAGTAGACCATAATCGCCGGCACGATCTGATAGCGAAGCGACTTGTCGGCACGCATCGCTCCGGAGAAGGCTTGGAAGTTCAAGAGCACCATGCCGAGCGCCGAAGCAATCAGCACGGCCACGAGACCGACGCGCTTGGCCGCGCGCCAGAGCATTTGACGAGTAAAAAGACCGGCAACCGAGACACGGGGTCGAGCCTTGGGGACAAAACTCAAAGAGATCCAGAGCAAAGGCGCCCACGAACAGAAAAAGACGGAAAGAGTACGCGGGCTCAAATATCCCAGAGCCTCATGCGTATCGGTTGCCAGGAAATTGCGAACCATGTCGGGCGTATAGGCGATGCCGTAAAGATAGGCGCCCGCAAAACCGACGGCGCCGACGGCGGACAACACCACGAGTACCATACGAAACACCTTGGCCGGCAGCCAAGAAAACATTTCAAGCAACGCCACGGCAAGCAACCCGAAGGCCATGGCCGAGCCGATGAAAAGACTCACCTTGGTCCACGTCAGCTCCTCGGGCAAACTCACTAACCGTGCGTACATGGGACTGTCGTATACGAGCGTCCACCAGATCGCCGTAAAGACAATGCAAGTCGTTTGGCTCACGAGCGGACGATCGGGCTTTAGTCGTCCCGTCTCGGTGGTATCGGCAATACGCCCTTTGAGTTCGATCCAAAACCGTTCGATCAGGTGGCCGCGGCTGAAGAACAGAAGGTAGATCGATGCTGCAAGCATCCAATCTACAAAGAAGGAAGCGAGCACGTGAGAAGCAAAATGCATGCCGTCGGTCATGCGGCCGAATCCCGCAATCGTTCCCGACAAAAGAACGAGACCGAAAGCCAGGCGCGCAGCCTTGACGGACTTATCTCTGAAATAGAAATAAAGACCGAACAGGCAAAAACCGCTTCCGGCCGCCCCGCTCGGCCAACAGTTGCCGGGAATGCTGCCCAAGACAAACGCTAAAGCTGCCGACTTGATTTCATTGACGCCGCCGAACTCAACCGTCTTGGCCGGGCATGAGACACCCGTGGAAGTCTTCAGAAAATAGATTACCAGCACGCAGGCGAGCATCGAAACGAGCAGATACATGAGCCGCTGCATCTCGGGTCTCGCCTCTTCTCTTGCCACGCGCGAAGACGATGTTTTCGCCCACAGGCGCGAGAGCTTGCCCGCCGCACAAATCGCAATCAGAATCGAGAGATATTTCGGCGCCTGATGTAACAACGGTTCCACCCACCATTGCGTCCTTCCCCACCAGACACCGTCACTAAAAAAGACCTTTGAGATAGCGATGTCAAGTGAATGCGGCGGCAGAAACCACAGCCAGGCAAAACCGAGCAATGGCAGCGCAAACCACAACAACAGCGAATACGGTCGAACGAGCTCAAAGCGACGCGGTGCGGCGACGGCATGAACTGTTGAAGTCTGAGGCTGGCAATCAAAGGTAAGAACTGCGGAAGTAGTGTCGGTCATGATGCAAGCGTTGAAAACAACGGCGCTTTTGAGATGCAAACCATTTTTTCAATCGACCGACAAAAGCCTGTCAATCGTCTGTCAAATGGGCGTCAAAGACCGTGATGCAACGCAAGAAGAGGCGAGATTTCCGCGTGAAAAAAACGCGATGTCTCTAAACTTCCCGCAACAAAACCACTCGAAGGTACCTTCCTATGTCCATCAAAATCCTGGTCGTTGACGACAACTCAGACATCCTTGCCAACGTTGCCGAATATTTGGAAATGAAAGGGTGGATCGTGGAGTGCAGCCTCACCTCGGCAGATGCCTGGGAGCGCGTGCACCGCAACGACATCGATCTGATGATTCTTGACGTCGGTCTGCCCGGCATGGACGGCATGACGTTGTGCCGTCGTTTGCGCAGCGAAGGCAAGACATTGCCAATCCTGATGCTTACCGCGCGCGATGCCATTGACGATCGCGTAGACGGTCTGATGGCCGGAGCCGATGACTATCTCGTCAAGCCATTTGCGCTACGGGAACTGGCAGCACGCGTTGAAACTTTGCTACGTCGCACGCTTGGCGCCACCAACAGTACGCTTACGGTGGGTCCGCTCACCATGAACCTGCGCACACTCAAGGTCACGCGTGACCAAACACCGATCAAACTTAATCCGACCTGTTTGAAGATTCTGCGCTGTCTGATGTCAAGAAGCCCGGCCGTCGTGAGCCGCACTCAACTTGAACTGGAGATCTGGCCCAACGATCAACCTATGTCCGACAGTCTGCGCTCGAACCTTTATCTGCTGCGTCAAGCCATCGACAAACCTTTTGAAAAAGAAGGCGCTCTGTTACGCACACATCAAGGCTTCGGTTGGTCAATCGAAGCTCCTGAAATCCAAACGCAAACTGAACCGCAGGGAAAAAACGAAGCCTAAAATTTTCGCAGCCACCAGTAAAAGGCCTGCCATGTTCCTGACTTCCTCCGACACCCCTGTCGGTCTCAAACGCCGCATCGCTTATGCCTTCATTCTTCTGATTTCATGCATGGCAATCGTGAGCGCTTGGGCCGTGAAAAATGCCTTCGAATACGCAGAAACGACGCTTACCGGCGAATATCTGTCCGATATAAATGACGCCCTGATTCAGGAACTCAACGAGGGCGGAGCCATTCGCATGCCGCTCACGATGAAGGTGTACTGCGACAATCCGGATTCCGGCATGGAGCCTGTTCCCGAGCGTTATAAATCCCTTGCCGAAGGATATTCGGAGGTGGCCGAACCTCCTGCCGTCTTTGCGTTCCGCTCGCAATGGCAAGGACACGCCCTCGTGGTCGTGCGCGATCAGGAAAGCTTTGAGAAAACCGAGCAGAAGATGTGGCTCTTTTCCGCGATCACGGTGATTGCGGTCGTTTTTTTTGCCACACTTTTGGGAACCGTGTTGTCTCGCCGCATCATGCGTCCGGTCGAGCGTCTTTCGGAGGCTGTTCGTGACGCTGCTGGCGGCAACCACTACAAAGCAATTCCGCGCGAGATCATGACCAACGACGAAGTCGGAGCGCTCGCGCAACTGTGCGACTCGTCGATGCGGCGTCTGTACGACGCCTTAAAACGCGAAAAATCCTTTACAGGCGACGTGAGCCACGAACTGCGTACGCCCTTGACGGTCATTGAGACCTCATCGGAACTTCTGGAAATGACCGACCTCACCTCTCAGCAGTCGCGACAGGTAGACCGCATTCTGCGAGCTGTGAGTCAAATGCGCTCGCTTGTGACGCTTTTCCTGCAACTCGCCCGCACAGAGCGCAGCATTCAGGGCCCGTCGACCGACAACGTGCGCGAGCTCTTTACGGTCGTTGAGGAGGCTTGGGAACCGATTGCCGCCAAAAAACAAGTGAAACTGAGCTTTGTGACCGCCGAGCGATGCCAAGGGAATTTCTCTCCTGTGCTGCTGGCAACCGTCATGAACAATCTCGTCAAAAACGCCGTGATGTACGTCTCCGAAGGCGGCCGCATTGAAGTGATCGAAAAGCCCGACGGCTTTATGGTGGCCGACAATGGCCCGGGCATTCCACCTGAAGATCGTAAACGCATCTTTGCGGCCTTCACGCGCGGTTCAACAGCCAGCGGTAGCGGAGAAGGGTTGGGATTATCAATTGCGTCGCGAATCTGCGAGCGCATGGGCTGGCAAATCCGCCTGCTCGATCACAAAGAGAGCAGTGAAAAACTCTCCTGGGCTACCGGCGCGATATTTGCCGTAACACTTACCGGTTCGGCTCCGATTCGCAAAGACATGAACGCCGAAAGCGGTTGACGCATCAAGTCGCTTAGTGAGGTTTGCAAAAAGCCCCGGAGCCTCTCAAAAGTTCCGGGGCTTTGCTTTTTTCGCGGAATCAACGCACTCGGGCGTCGAATTCTTTAGGAAGCGGTTTCGTCACGTTCAGCACGGGAAGCACGGCGGCGTTCGAATTCCTTGAGCCAGCGCTTGCGCAAGCGAATGCTCTTGGGCGTGATTTCCACGAGTTCGTCGTCGTTGATGAATTCAACGGCGCTTTCGAGCGTCAGACGCACAGGCGGAACCAAACGGATGGCTTCGTCGGTACCGGAAGCACGGATGTTGGTGAGCTGCTTACCCTTGATCGGGTTTACGACGATGTCGTTTTCGCGGGAGTGTTCACCAATGATCATGCCTTCGTAGAGCGCATCGCCCGGATTCACAAACAGGCGGCCGCGTTCCTGGATCTTCCAGAGAGCGTATGCCACGGCAGCGCCGTCGTCCTGGCTGATGATGGCGCCGGAACGGCGTTCACCCACATCGCCCTGCTTGATCGGACCGTATTCGTCGTAGACGTGGCTCATGATGCCCGTTCCGCGGCACATCGTCATGAAGAGCGACTGGAAGCCGATCAGACCGCGAGCCGGAATACGGTATTCGAGACGCACGCGACCCTTGCCGTCAGGCTGCATATCGGTGAGATCACCCTTTCGGCGGCCGAGTTCTTCCATCACAGCGCCCTGGTGTTCTTCTTCGACGTCCACCGTCAGAAGTTCGTACGGTTCAAGCTTGACGCCATCGACTTCCTTAAAGAGCACGCGCGGACGACCGACAGCGAGTTCGTAGCCTTCGCGGCGCATATTTTCAAGAAGAATCGTAAGGTGCAATTCGCCGCGGCCGCAAACTTCCCAGCAGGTTTCGTCAGCGGTCGGACGCAGGCGCATGGCCACGTTGCTCTTCAATTCACGTTCCAGGCGTTCACGAATCTGGCGGCTCGTCACGAACTTGCCCTCACGGCCTGCCAGAGGCGAGGTATTGACCATGAAGCTCATCGTGAGCGTCGGTTCGTCCACGGAGAGCATCGGCAATGCTTCGGGATGAGCCGGATCGGTGATGGTGGTGCCGATGTTGAGTTCTTCAATGCCGTTCACGAGAACAATGTCCCCAGCCTGAGCGCTTTCAACGATCTTCTTGTCGAGGCCTTCGAACTGCATGATCTGATTGATCTTGGCGGGCTTGGGAGTGTCGTCCGGACCGTTCATGATCATGACGCTTTGACCCGCCTTGAGCGTACCGCGGTGCACGCGGCCGATACCGATCTTACCCACGTAGCTCGAATAGTCGAGCGAGCAGATCTGCAGCTGCAGCGGTGCTTCGGCATCGTCTTCACGCACCGGGACGTACTTGATCACGGCATCGAACACAGCACGCATGTTGCCAATCTTTTGCAGTTCCTCGACATTGTCGGTGAGACCCGCGTAGCCGTTCAGGGCAGAAGCGTAGATCACAGGGAAGTCAAGCTGATCTTCCGTAGCACCGAGCTTGTCGAACAAATCAAACGTAGCGTTGATAACCCAGTCCGGACGAGCGCCCGGACGGTCGATCTTGTTGATCACGACGATGGGCTTCAGACCGGCGGCAAGAGCCTTGCGGGTCACAAAGCGAGTCTGCGGCATCGGGCCTTCAACGGCGTCGACCAACAGCAACACGCCGTCGACCATCGACAGAACGCGTTCGACTTCACCGCCGAAGTCTGCGTGCCCCGGGGTGTCGATGATGTTAATGTGAATGCCTTCGTATTCAACGGCGCAGTTCTTGGCAAGAATCGTGATGCCGCGTTCCTTTTCCAGCGCGTTGCTGTCCATCACGCGTTCGTCGACCTGCTGGTTGCTGCGGAAAGTGCCCGCGCACTGCAAAAGCTTGTCGACCATGGTCGTCTTGCCGTGGTCAACGTGCGCAATGATGGCAATGTTGCGAATTGCTCTAGTCATG
>OGXK01000711.1_pt1 | contig 17416 bp, 14 predicted proteins | sample 1576261 | NCBI WGS metagenome assembly OGXK01 (sample SAMEA3541581, study PRJEB24748) | human gut metagenome | biome: human gut; feature: human-associated habitat; material: faeces | place: China | collected 2012 | reverse complement strand
TGGTATCACTACCCTCGGAGCGTTCCACACGTTTCGGAAACCCTGCGTGGCCGGGGTTTAAAACGGCAAACTTTGCCGCTTTTGGGGCTTGGTCAGGGGTGCTCTCGAAGAACGCAGAGAGCCTCGGAACAGCGATGCGCTCATGCGTGTCGCTGTTCCGAGGCGTCGCGGCCCCGCTGGGCTGCGTGATCCAGTGAGTGCACTATTGATTATGTGGTGAGCATTTGCAACTATTGATTCCGCCGCGCTTTTATATACATACATTTCCCGGTTCTCTGTGAACCCCCACTATTCTGTTATCCAGATTTGTGCAGGCAGACCGACGATGACGAACAGGGCGGTCTTACTTTTGAGATTGACCGCAGGCGATTCGCTGTCCGTTTGACTGCGCCGTATTCCGACGAGCGCCGTCACGCAGCAAGCGAGCTTGCCAAAGGAAATACAAATCGGTTGAGAAATGCAAAATGAGCATTAACCATGTGGGGAAAAATCAGGTACATAACCTTTCCCCATCATATTGAATTCAAACGAGAGGCGTGTTATAATGGGGAAAAATCAGGTATTGTTCTTGTCCCAGATGGAGGAAAGTAAAATGGCAAAGCAAGTTCACATCCGCGTAGATGATGATATTTATAAGGAACTCAGCGACTATTCTGTAGTAAGTGGGCAGTCCATGCAGGACTGCCTGTCTGTAGCAATTAGGCAAATGCTCGTCAAGGCAAAGGAAGAACCTTCTCAGGATTGTAATGGGTACACTTTTATTGATTTATTTGCAGGTATTGGCGGTATGCGACTTGCCTTTGAATCAGCCGGTGGGTGCTGTGTTTATTCTAACGAATGGAATAAGTACAGCCAGCAGACCTATTACGCAAACTTTGGTGTGCAACCGGACGGTGATATTACAAAGGTTCAGGCTGAAAGCATCCCGGATCATGATATTCTTGTAGCGGGATTCCCCTGTCAGCCGTTCTCAATCGCCGGGGTTTCAAAGAAAAACAGTTTGGGGCGTGCTACCGGTTTTGAGGACAAGACCCAGGGAACGCTTTTCTTTGATGTATGCCGTATCCTGAAAGCAAAGCGTCCGAAAGCGTTTATGCTGGAGAATGTCAAAAATCTTTGCAGCCATGACAAAGGCAGAACTTTTCAGATTATCCAGGAATCTCTGCGGGAGCTGAACTACAAAGTATTCTTCCAAATCATTGACGGAAAAGGCTATGTGCCGCAGCACAGAGAGCGTATTGTCATTGTCGGCTTTGATAAAGAACGGTATGGAGAGAATGTCAGTTTTTCTTTTGATCTGCACCCTTTGAAGAAGCAGCCGGTCGTGCGTGATATTCTTGAAAAAGAGGTCAGTGAAAAGTATACGCTTTCAGATAAGCTCTGGATTTACCTTCAAAACTATGCTGCAAAGCACCGTGAAGCAGGCAATGGTTTTGGCTACGGAATCGCCCCCCTGGACGGAGTGACCAGAACGATCAGCGCCCGTTATTATAAAGACGGTTCTGAAATTCTGATCGAACAACGCGGAAAGAATCCACGTCGTTTGACACCGCGTGAGTGTGCGAGATTGCAGGGCTTTCCAGACAGCTTCAAAATCCCGGTTTCGGATACGCAGGCATATCGACAGTTTGGAAATTCCGTTGTTGTTCCGCTTATGTCCGATGTCGCAAAGCTGATTGTTGCAAAGCTGGAACAACTCGATACTGATCCGCAAATCGAAATTGCTTTTCCCAATATTCCGCAGAGGAAGGTGATATAAATGCCAGAAGGATACGCAATTCAGGCAATACAGGCTGTTCTGAGCGGTCAGAGAGCTTATTGCAAGTTTCTTGCGGCAAATGATACCGGCTTGACCGGAGGGCATCAGGCGGGAATCTATATTTCAAAGCCGTCAATCCCCATCCTTTTTGATGAACCGGGTATCAAGGGGACGAACAAGGAAAAATGGGTAAAGGTCAAATGGCAGGACGGTATTGAAACAGATACCCGGTTTATTTACTACGGAAAGGGTACACGAAACGAGTATCGGATTACAAACTTCGGGCGCGGTTTTCCTTTCCTGCGACCGGAGTATACAGGGGCGCTTTTTGTATTTACAAAATGTGATGCTGAGGATTATCAGGCATTTGTACTGAATTCCGAAGAAGATATCGACCAGTTCCTTGACGCATTCGGCATCAGTCCAACAGAAACAAATCAGTTGATTGATGCTGGGCGGGTACAGGAAGAAACGCAGGAACGGATTGCCATTCAGGAGTTTATTGCAGGGCTGACAGTAGATTTTCCTCTCTCAGAAGAAATGTCCGCAGCAGCTCGTGACATTCAGAACCGTGTATATGACCATCTTGAATTTATCCACACGAATCCTGACCGTAAGATCATCGACTGGACAAATACGGAGTATGCACTTTTCCGCGCGATTGAACACGCACGATATGGGGATGCCATAGCTCGCGGATTTACGTCCGTAGACGAATTTATCACGATGGCAAATATGGTTCTGAACCGCAGAAAGAGCCGCGCGGGAAAGAGTCTGGAGCATCACCTTTCTGCAATCTTTGACGGCAATGAAATCATATACACCGCACAGGCTGTTACAGAGGGCAACAAGAAACCGGACTTTATCTTCCCTTCGCAGGCATCGTATCATGATATGACTTTCCCTACAGAAAGGCTGATCTCTCTGGCTGCAAAAACGACCTGCAAGGATCGTTGGCGTCAGGTTATCAATGAAGCCGACCGTTTGCGTGACAGGCCCAAATATCTCTGTACGCTCCAGCAGGGAATCTCCCCTGCACAGATGGACGAAATGCAGAGCGAGAATGTTATTCTTGTTGTTCCCAGACAATACATTACATCCTATCCCGCAGATCGTCAGGACAGAATATGGACGCTTTCAAAGTTCGTTTCTTATGTGCGCGAGGTCGAAGGACTCTGATGGCGGATATTGTTTCTCCGGAAAAGCGCAGTCAGAATATGTCTGCGATACGATCAAAAAACACAAAGCCCGAAGTGTATCTGCGGAAACTGCTTTTTGCACAGGGCTATCGTTATCGGATTGCAGATAAGTCTGTTCCGGGGCATCCTGATATTTTTCTGCGTAAATACAATACGGCGATTTTCGTCAACGGTTGCTTCTGGCATCGTCACCCAGACTGCAAATACGCATATACGCCAAAGAGCCGCGTGGAGTTTTGGCAAAAGAAGTTTGACGATAACGTCCAGCGGGATGCTGTGGTGAAAGCTGAATTGCTGGAGCGTGGCATTAAGCGTTTGATCGTATGGGAATGTACTATTAAACGGATGATGAAAAGCAGCGATATAGAAAGACAGATCATTCAGCAGTGTACAGATTTTTTTCGCGCGAAAGAGACGCTGCTGGAGCTTTGAAAACCCGGGTCTGTTCATAAATAGTTGCGGATATGGATGTAGAATATCTTATATTCCGAGGAAAGGAGCTGAACGCAATGGCAGGAGGCATACCGGCAATTGTAACCCCGGAAGTATTACAATGGGCGCGAGGTCTGGATGGGATCACTATAGATGAAATTGCGCAGAAATTAAATGTCAATGCAGCCAAGGTTAGCGCATGGGAAAATGGAAATGAACACCCGTCCCTGACACAGGCAAAAAAGCTCGCAAAACAGTATCGCGTGCCATTTGCTGTTTTCTATTTGCCTGACGTACCAAAAAGGGCAAAGCGGCTCGAAAAAATCGATTATAGAACATTTGGAAACTGGGGATTTCCAGAAATGTCTCGTGAGTTGAGATGGTTTCTCAGAGACATTGAAGATCGCAGAGATATTATGATTGACCTCTATGGGGAAGCAGAAATATTACCAACTGCATTTACTTTGAGCATCTCGCCTGATACCAGTGAAGAAAGATTTGCTGAGCAAGTCAGAAACTTTTTATCTTTGACGGATGCTGTACAAATCAAATTCAGAAAACCGGAAGCGGCGCTATCGTATTGCATTTCCAAACTGGAAGAACAGGATTTCCTGATTTTTCAAGCAGCAAAGGTTCAGCCCGAAGAAATGCGAGGGCTGTCCGTAGCCTACGACACTTTCCCAATCATTGCACTTAACCGAAAAGATGAACCAAGCGCAAGATTGTTCACTCTGCTGCATGAGCTGGTTCATATTATGACGCGAACATCTGGTATTTGCAATGATATGAGTCAGGATTCCTGTCAAGCAGAAAAAACAGAATTGTTTTGCAACAAGATTGCCGGATTAGCCCTGGTTCCAACTGTTCAATTGAAAAGCAACAAAAACTTCTTCCTGATACAGCAATATGGGATTGATGATACCTATGTTAGTGCATTAGCCAGAGATTTTGCTGTTAGCAGAGGAGTCATTTTGCACAGATTGTGGGATATTGATCTTATTGGGAAATCCGATTATTTTGATATATTGAACAGATATACTGATGAATATCGCGCTTATAAACAAAAAAAGAAAACAGATGGATTTCTCCCTCCAGCACTTGATAAAGGAACTCAAGTAGGAAAGCTGTATACGAAAGCTGTTATGTCTGCATATCACGCAGAGAAACTCACTCCGCGAGAGGCAAGCAATTACCTTTTGGGGCTGCGAGTTAAACATTTCGGAGCTGTTGAAAGGTGGTGCTACTGATGGCTAAATATGTGTTTGATAGCAACATTTTTATCAATCTTCAACGGCGGCAACCACTTGATGTATTTCCATCTCTTTGGGTCAAAATCGGTGAGCTGATGGATGATGGTACAATTATTTCCAGCCAAGAAGTTTATGATGAGATCATGATTGGCGGCGATGATCTGGAAAAATGGGCGAAGGCACGGCAAAAGTGCTTCCTTCCATCGGATATTCCAGTGCAGCAGGATGTCAGAGCCATTCTTTCCACGCACCGCGGACTCATAGAAGGTGGAAAAAAGAAAAATTCCGCTGATCCGTTTGTTATTGCTCTTGCAAAACAGCAAAACTGCAAAGTGGTGACAGAAGAAGTCCCAACACATAATATGAATTCGCCAAAAATCCCTGATGTATGTGCTGCCTATAATATTGAATGTATTGATTTCATAGCTTTCGCGCGTGAAGAAAAATTTGCGTTTTGACACAAACCCTTCGGAACATCATGGCGACACCGTAGAGCCATACTATCAAAAGTATAAGCTATTGATAGCATCCTCTGATAGCTTTTTGATCTTCGATGTTGAGCGCAATGACGCTTACAAGGTGACCTTCACCTCCACTCAGACCCTCTCTGTTAATCTGCACAACTACAGCAATTCCTTCCCGTATTTCTTCATCAACATTCTGTATGGCTATGTGCGTTTGGCGCTTGTCAACGTTTTGCTCGTGCGCACGCTTGCCGTCTGGCGCGTGAAGCGGGAAGAGAAGAAAGCGGATGTAATACGGCAGTGACTTAGGAAAACATTACATTTTGACCCACGCCGTGACCCACGAGCAGAAAAAACGTGGCGGAAACAGTGGAACAGAGAGTACCAGCGGGTGAGGAGATCCTGCGGCAAACCTGCTTTATTCTCCCAAAATCCATTAGAAGGCTGCCCTATCGAATCTTCACACGCAGGAGGTCACTGGTTCGAGTCCAGCAGTCTCCACCAAAACCTCACTTCTTCGGAAGTGAGGTTTTTCTTGTTTTCGGCAAAAGGAAAGACATCGTGTCTTTCTCGGGAAAAACAAAAAGAGGGAACGGAAAAACCGTTCCCTCTTTTTTCATCAGATAGTGGCCGCTTACTTGGCGGCGCGGTAGAGGAAGGAAACGATCTGCGCACGCAGGCAGTTGCTGTTCGGGGAGAAGGTGGTGTCGCTCGTGCCGGTGGTCACGCCCGCGTTGACGGCCCACTGCACGGCGGGGGCGTAGAAGGCGCTCGCGCTCACATCGGCAAAGGCGTTCGTGCCCTCAGCCGCCGGTGCGCCGGCCGCTCTCCACTGGAAGGTGACAGCCTGTGCGCGCGTGACGGAAGCATCCGGGGAGAAGGTCGTGCTGCTCGTGCCGGTGGTCACGTTGTTTTCCACCGCCCACGCAACGGCCTTTTCGTAGTACGCGCCGCTCTTCACGTCGGTGAAGGACGTGGTCATGGACTTCGGCTCGGGGCTGCCGTTGGCTCTCCACAGGAAGGTGACCATCTGGCCGCGCGTGCAGCCCGCGTTCGGCGCAAAGGTCGTGGCGGTCGCGCCGGAGGTGATGTTCTTCGCAACGGCCCAGACAACGGCGTCGGCATAGTAGGCGTCGTCCGCAACGTCGGTGAAGGGCAGGGCGGCCGAGCCGTCGTAGTTCTTGTCGCTCAGGACGGAGGAGAAGAGGAAGTTGCTGAGGTAGGCATACTCGTCTCTCTGGTGGACCTTGTTGGTCAGGGAGTTTGCAAAGAGGACAACGTTCATGCCGTTTTCCTTGTAGGCAAAGCCCTGCACGCCGCCGTTCATGTAGGCCTTGAAGCCCGCGGCGCGCTCGGCGGTGTTCGTGGGGATGAAGTCCTCGGTGGGCGTCTTGGTCTTGTCGCTCTTGACGAGCACCGTCGCGCCCGTGGGAACGGCGGAGAAGAAGCCGAGACCGTAGGCATAGAGGATATCGTCGCCGTCAGCAATGTAGCTCGCGTTCACAAGGGTCTTGTTGGGATAGACAACGGGGGTCAGGCAGTCCATCGCGCCGTCCAGCTCGGTATATGCAGCGCCGGGGATGAGGTCTGAGGCGTTCGAGGCGACGGAGTAGCCGTAGCCGATGTAGGGAAGGCCGTTCTTCACGGCGGTCTTCGCCGCGGCGTCGAGCTTCGCCGCACCTGCGGCGGCGTCCGCCTTGGTCACGTCGGAGGTCGTGGTGAAGCCCATGAGGTTCATCGCGGCGGTATCATAGTTCCAGCCGGCGCTCTGGCTGATCTGCGGCGCGTAGACAAATCCCTTCTCGCTTTCAGCAGGCGTGCCGGGGACGTAGACGGTCGGGGACTTGGTGATGATCTTCGCCTTCACGCTCGTCTTGTCGACGCCCGTGGCAGAGAGCAGATACTTGCCCGCGACGGTCTGATAGTCGGCGTAGGAGCAGATGAAATCGCCCATGTGGTCGCCGCTCGTGACCATGCCGACGGTCTTGCCGGCCTTTAGGAGCTCGTTGACGGCGGCGGTGGAGTCTTCGGAGGCATTGGAGAGGATGACGTCTTTGTTCTTGTCACCTGTGAAGTAGGAGGTCAGCGCCTTGGTGTAAGCGAGGGCGTCGTCGTGATCCATCGCGTCGCCGCAGACGGCGGAGATGCTCTTGTAGGCGGCGGGCTCGGCCACGGTGACCATGTCGAAGCCGCGCGTTTCATTGAAGGAGGTGATGCCCTCGGAGTAGAGGATCGTCCAGCCGTTGATGAGCGTGCCGTCATACAGCGCGCCGTTGGCGACAGAACGCTTGGCCTGATACATCGAGACGATCATCGTACCGGCGGGGTAGGTAACGCCGTCATAGGTGAATTCCTTTTCGGTCACGTTGACCTTGACGTCGTTTCTCGTGAGCCACTCCATCATGTCGGAGGCGGCCTGGAGGTTGGTCTGATTTTCGCCGTCAAGCGGGATGATGTAGCACTCGGGATAGAAATTGCCGTTCTGGCCCGTGCCGTTGTACTCGGGACGGAAGACGTCCATCTCCGCGCCCTCGACGTCGTTCTGGTCGCACAACCACTGGCCGACGAGCTCATACGCGTCGGAGTTTAGATTCTTCACGCCGCGCTGGAAGATCGTGACCTGAGATGCAAGGTAGGAAAGCTTTTCGGCGGCAACATAGGCGGCGTTGCCGAGGATACCGTACTGCGCCGCCTGAGCGGTATCATCGTTGTAGGCGGGCAGCTCAACGGTATAGGCAACGGTGCCCTGCAGCATAGCAAACTGGGGAGTGTAGCTCGTGGACATATCGTCCCACGGGTCTTCCCAGTAGGTCTCAGTGCCGTTGCCGGTGTAGCTCAGGTAATCGCGCTGGGGGATGACATAGCTGTTGTAACCATCGTTGTTGGCGACCGCCGCGATGCCCAGCGCCTCGCCGCCGGTGATGAGGTGCTCGGCGAGCAGGTCGTACTCAAAGTTCGGCTCGTGCGGGGGATCGCAGGGCTCGCACTGGAAGGCCTGCACGCGGCCGTGGAACTCGGCAAGCGACATTGGGTTGAACGTGCCGATGAGCTGCTGCATGTTGGCCGTCTCGCTCGTGGTCTGGAAGGAGTTGTCGCGGTTGAGGTCATAGCCATTGGTGGAATGTCTCGTCAGGTAAGTACGTCCGTCGACATTCTCCTCGGGGACAAGGATGAAGAACACGTCGGACAAAAGCTCGTCCTTGACGTTCACAGTGTTGCTCTTCACGGTGTAATACTTTTCAAGGTCGACCTTGCCGGACTTGCCGTTGTTGTCGGCCGTCAGGTAACCTAAGTAGCTGGCCTTATCCTTGACGAGGTCGGGGATGGCGACGCTGCCCTCCGCGCCCACAGGGCCCATCTCTTCCTTGAGCTCTTTTTCGCCCGCGGCGGTGAAGCCATTGAGCGTCTTGTAGTCGATGGTCTTTTCGCTCGTGATCATCTTGGCGAAGTCGAGCACGCCATCGGTGGCGGCGACCTCGTTGGAGTGGATGTTGGAATACATCACGGGCACGCGGATATCGTCGAGCGCGCCGGACTTGATCTGGGCGAGCACGGCATCGGGATCGGTCTCGGCCTGCTCGGTCAGGGCGAGCCACTTGCTCACGCTCGCCTTGGAGTCGGCCACGATGAGATAGGGCATATCACGGCCCGCGGTGGACTGGCCCATGGAGAATTCTTCCACGTAGAGACCGTTTTTCGTGCCGTTTGCCACGATCGTATCGAGCTCCTTGTAGATCTCCCACATGGTGTTGAAGTTTTCATATGGCGCAACTTTGACGCTCACGGAGCCGAGATCCTTGCCGCTGTTTTTGGCGACGAGATCAAAGTAGCCGCACAGGTCGATGTAGTAGCCGCCGTTGGTGTGGGGCACGCTGTAGTCGACGCTGGTCACGCCGGTTCTGCGGTTGGTGGAGTAGAAGTAGTTATTCACGTGGAAGCTCACGTCGAGGACGGTCTTGCCGTTTTTCTCGCTTGCGGAGAGCTTGATGTCCGTGAACTGGCGCTCGTCGCCCTCGGTCAGCCAGTCATTCAGAGAGCCGCCCGCGTAAGCGTAGGGGAACAGCTCCTCGTTGACGTAGGGGCGGGAATCGTCGCGTTCGAGCGAGAGCGAAACGGTACCGGTGCTGACGGCCGCGGCGAGCGCATCCTTCGTCATGCCGGACACGGGGATGGAGAGGGACACGTCCTTGCCGTTTTCATCGGTGACAAGGGTGATCGTCGCGTCGACCGGGAATTTCGTTCCCAGCAGCGCATCGTCCTTGGGGTTCATGTCCTGGTAGCTGACGGCAAACGCGGACGTGACCGCGAGCGAGAGCGTCATTACCAGGGCCATCAGCAGCGCGAGCGCTTTGCTGACAGAGTTTGGATAATGTTTCATGGTTTTCGTCCTCCAGAGTGGTCTTATGCCGCCACACACAGCGGCGGAAAGTTGATGAGTTTAGTGTAACTCAATAAAAATACATAGTCAAGGGAATATTCATACCTAATCCTGCCAAATTTCAGCGTTGAATCTGTATTTTTGTTCATCATTTTTCACAAAGCAGTGCGTCAAGCCCCCGTCTTTCAGATCCTTTTGTGAATGTATCCGTAAATTTATACAGAATCGTGCTGCATAGGATATTCTTCTTCGCCGCGATTGCAAATGACGGCGGGGCGCATTATAATAAGAGGCAATCATCATTCAAACGCAGGAGGAACCGAATATGCGGCTGCAAAGCGCAATCTTTACACTGGGCGATACCCTCTTCACCCCCGACGGCGCGGCGCGCGAGGGACTCGACAAGGCGCTTTCACTTTTTAAGATGGAGGGCGTGTGGCTCGGCGCGGTGACGGCGCTCAGCGCGGAGGACGCGCAAAAAGCGCTCGAAAAGGCGGGGCTTAGCTCGTATTTCCGCTTCGTGCTGACAGAATCCGTCGCGCTCTGCAAGGCGGACAGCGGCACGATGTTCGAGCGCGCGATGAAGCGCCTGCACTCGCAAAAGGACGATACGATCGTCTTTTCCGGCTCGCTTGCGGCGATCCAAAACGCGAAGGACGCGGGTTTTCGCACCGTGGCGGTGCAGGGAAGTGCGGGCGCGGCGGACTGGTCGACGATGCAGCAACTCGCCACGCAGAGCCTTGCGCAGTACAGCGAATTGCTGTCAGATTCTGTGTGAATTTTGGAATAACGACAGGATTCGACGTTTTTTAGTTTTCGTTGCAGTCTTTCTCAACGGTGATATAGTAAGAATATAACTATCAGAAAGGAAGGTTCGCGCCATGTTGGATTTCTACTCGGCGATCATCTTCCTTTCGGTCTTTATTATGATTATCATGGACATGCTCGTGAGCGGCAATGAGCTGATGGAGCATGACAAAAAGCAGATGGTTTACACGATCTCCGTACTGGTATCGCATGCATGGTATCGGAATGGTTCGGCGTTTGGATGGACGGAGCCGACCCGTCGCTGCGGACGCTGCACATCCTCGTTAAGACCATCGAGCTGTCCACAGCGCCGATCATCACGGTGCTTTGCAGCGACCTGATGACGCCGCTCAAGCATAAAAAGCTGACGATCTTTTGACCGTCAGCTTTTTGTATCTGCTTTTATTTTGCCTCAATCTCCGCGTCCTCCTGCGGCTGGAGCTTGCTGCCAAAATACGCGAGCACCGCGCCGAGAATGGCGCACGCGATGCCCCAGACCATCTCCGCTGTCGAGGCAAAGTCCGTCGGAATGATGATGAGCGTGGAGGCAAGCACGATGCCGATGACGGCGTGATAAGCGATGGAGTAGTGCGTGTCGAAAAGCCTGCTCACAATGCGGGCAAACAGCGCCATCACGCCGACCATGCCAAGCCCCCAGGGGATGAGCACGGCAAGATCAAGCTGCGCGATGCCGTCGATCAGCGGCGTGAGAAGGCCGACCGCCATCAGGATGGACGACGACGTCATCCCCGGGATGATGAAGCTGAAGCCCCACAGCACGCCGCAGAAGAGAAAGCCCCAGAAGTTTGCGGGCATCTCGGCAAATGAACTGAACTTGACGGCCATCAGCGCGCTGAACAGGGCGAGGAAGCTGACGATCAGCGAGATGTACGAACCGTTGCCGCGCCCCTGCGTGCCCGCCTCGTGCCAGAGGTCGGGCAGCGTGCCGAGGATGAGCCCGATGAAGAGGCACGTGGCGACGGTTTCCGACTGGTGAAACAGCGCAAGGATCACGCTGCCGCCGCCCAAAAAGCCAATCGCCCAGCCGATGCCGACGGCGAGCAGCATCCGCCAGTAGCGTTGAAGCGCGCGCCTGGGGTGCGTGAGCAGCTCCATCGCGGGGCGGTAGATGCCGAATACGACTGCGAGCACGCCGCCGGAGATGCCCGGCAAAATCGCGCCCGCGCCGATGATGATACCCTGCACAATGCGCATGATACCGTTTTTGATGCGGGAATTTTTCATATTGCTGCCTTTTTATGTGCTGCGCCCGCCGCAAAGCGGCGGAACGCGATGCGATTCAATAGCCCTTTCTGCGGTCGACGAGGTGATGCATCGGGCGGCCCGCGGCGTAATTTTCCAGATTTTCGCAGAAGAGCTGCACGTTGCGCTCGCAGGTGTAGCCGAGCGTCATGTTGCCCGCGACGTGCGGCGTGAGCAGGAGGTTCTTGGCCTTGCGCAGCGGATGATCCGCAGGCAGCGGTTCGGGCACGACGACATCGAGCGCCGCACCGGCGAGGTGCCCGGAATCCAGCGCTTTGATCAGCGCGTCCTGATCGATGGCCGTGCCGCGGCCGACGTTGACAACATAAGCGCCCTTCGGGAGCAGCGCCATGCGGTCTGCGTTCAGGATGTTCACCGTGTCGCTCACCGAGGGGAGAGACATGAAGAGAAGGTCAGTCTCGGGCAGGAGCTGATCGAGCTCCGTGACGGGATGAACGGCGTCAAAGTCCGCGTTCGCGCGGCCGCTGCGGCTGACGCCGGTCAGGCTCGCGGGATGGAATGCGCGCACGCGGCGGGCAAATTCCGTGCCGATGTCGCCCGTGCCAAGGCACGCGACGCGCGCGCCGTGGAGCGAGTGGATGCCGCCCGGGAGCACGCGCCAGCCGCCCTCGCGGATGATCTCGGTGTATTCCATCTGGCGGCGCAGCAGCATCAGCGAGACCATGACAGAATGCTCGGCGATCGTCGTGCCGTAAGCGCCCGAGGCGTTCGTCAGCAGACAGTCGGGATTCTGATACAGGTCGTCGCGGCAGAAGCGGTCCACGCCCGCCCAGCAGCTCGCGTACCACTTGAGATTGCGTGCGCCCGCGATAACGCGCTGGGACGGATGGCCGTAGAGGATCGTGCAGTCGTCCACATTGCCCTCCGCCGCCCTGGACGAGGGGAAGAAGACGATGTCGTAGCCGCAGCGTGCGGCGGTGTCGCGCAGCGTCTTTTCGTATGCCGGAGTCAGGAAGTCGATGATGACGCCGATTTTTTCATTCATGGTTCAATTCCTCCAAAATCATTTCTGCGACGCGCAGGCCGTCGGCCGCGGCACTCATGATGCCGCCGGCGTAGCCCGCGCCCTCGCCGCAGGGATATAGACCGCGCAGGGCGGATTGAAAACTCAAGTTGTCGCGCGCGATGCGCACAGGCGACGAAGAGCGCGTCTCCACCGCCGTCAAAACGGCGTCGGGCGCATCGAAGCCCCTTAATTTCCGTCCCAGCATCGGAAGACCCTCCTCGAGCGCCTCGCACACAAAGGGCGGGAGACAGCCGTGCAGGTCGCACCAGCGGACGGAGGGAAGATAGGTCGGCACGACCTTTCCCGCTCCCGTTGACGGGCGATGCTTGAGAAAATCTTCGACCCGCTGGGCGGGGGCGGCGTAATTTCCACCGCCAAGGCGATAGGCCGCGTCCTCCAGCTCGCGCTGGAACTGGACGCCCGCGAGGGTATCGCCGGACGGGAAATCCTCCGGCGTAACGGAGACCAAAAGTCCGCCGTTGATGTTCTCGCCGTCGCGCGCAAATTCGCTCATGCCGTTTGTCACGACGCGCTTTTCCTCCGACGCGGCGGCGACGACCTCGCCGCCGGGGCAGACGCAGAACGAGAACACGCCGCGCCCCTTTTCCGTGTGGCAGGAGAGCTTGTACGACGTGGGCGGGAGGCCGTAGCGGCCCGCCGCCTCCTTATATTGCGCTAAGTCCATGTCGCGCTGGCGGTGCTCGATGCGCACGCCGACGGCAAAGGGCTTGGGCTCCATCGGCACGCCGCGCTTTTGCAGCATTTCGAACGTATCGCGCGCGCTGTGGCCGGGCGCGAGCACGACGTGCTTTGTGGGCAGCGTGTACTCCCCCTCGGGGGCGCTCACGCGCAGCGCCGTGACGCTGCCGCTGTTCTGCTCGATATCCACAACCTTGTGGGAAAACCGAACTTCGCCGCCGCGGTCAATGATCTCGCGGCGGAGATTTTGCAGCACCACATATAATTTGTCGGTGCCGACATGAGGCTTGGCGTCGACTAAAATATCCTCGCTCGCGCCGAAGCGGACGAACTCCTCTAAAATATAGCCGTGGCGCAGGTCCTTTGTGCCGGTGTTGAGCTTGCCGTCGGAAAATGCGCCCGCGCCGCCTTCGCCAAATTGCACGTTCGAGGTCAGATCAAGCTCGCCCGTGCGCCAAAAGTGCTCGACATCGCGCTTTCGCTGCTCGACCGCGCGCCCGCGCTCTAATAAAATGGGTCTTGCGCCGCAGCGGGCCAGCAGCAGCGCGCAGAAAAGGCCCGCGGGCCCCGCGCCGATAACGACAGGGGAGGCCTCCGGCGCTGAAACAGGCGCGGGCGGCGTATATTTCTTCGGCGCGTAGGGCTGCACATTCTTATTCTTGCAGCGCCGTAAAACGCCGGATTCGTTTTTGACCTCGACCGCGCAGGAGCAGACGAGCTTCACGCCCTCGCGCGCGTCGATGGAGCGGCGCAGGAGATGAACGGAAACAAGCGCCTCCTCGCTCACGCGCAGCGCGTGCGCGCAGGCCGCGCGCAGCTTGTCTTCCTTTACCCCCACAGGGAGCTTCAGATTGTCGATGCGAAGCATGTGCGCCGCCTCCTTTTTCTTCAGTCGCGTTTCATTTTAGTATGACGGGAAATAAATCGCAAGGGGAATCGCGCGATTATCACAGAAACTTAAAAAAGTCATCGGGAATTTAAGAAATCGTCAAATAGCGTTCAAGAAATATACATAAATATGCCCTATGATAACACCATCGAAAGCAAAGAGGCTGCAAGCAAGGGTCTCAGTCCATAGGAGGTCATCATCATGTACGAAGACGAAAACAACCTGTATCACTACAGCTATCGCAAGGGCGACGAGCAGAACCCCAACGCCCCGATCGACACGAAGAACTACGCCGAGGACCCGTGGGATAAGAATCCCGGCGGCAGCCCGAAGAAAAAGGGCGGCAGCGGTCCTTCCGGCAAGATCGTGGCGCTGGCGCTGGTGTGCGCGCTCGTCGGCGGCTTCATCGGCGCGGGCGTGAGCGGCGCGACGACCAAGGTCAACAAGACGAGCGTTCAGGTCAGCGACCGCGAGGTCGCGCAGGTGCAGACCGTCAAGGTCGACGGCAAGACGCAGATGTCGATGTCGGAGGTCTACGCCTCGAACGTCAACAGCGTCGTTTCGATCAACGTTTCCTCCACCACGAACTACTTCGGCCAGCAGGTCGAGACCGCCGCGAGCGGCACGGGCTTTTTCATCACGCAGGACGGCTACATCCTGACGAACCACCACGTCATCTCCGGTGCGAGCACCGTGAAGGTGACGCTCTACAACGGCGAAACGTATGACGCGACCGTCATCGGCAGCGATGAGGATTACGATATCGCCGTTCTCAAGATCGACGTGACGGGCGCAACACCCGTGGTGCTGGGCGATTCGAGCAAGGTCGCCATCGGCGAATCCGTTGCCGCCGTGGGCAACCCGCTCGGCGAACTGACGTTCTCGATGAGCGAGGGCATCGTCTCCTGCGTCAACCGCGCCATCAACGTGGACGGCACGCCGTTCAACATGATCCAGGTCGACTGCTCCATCAATCCCGGCAACTCCGGCGGCCCGCTCTTCAACAGCTACGGTGAGGTCGTCGGCATCGTCTCGGCCAAGTATTCGAGCTATTCCAACACCACCGTTGAGGGCATCGGCTTCGCCATCCCCATCAACGACGTGCTTTCCCTTGTGGAAGACATCATGACCAACGGCTATGTGACCGACAAGGCCTACATGGGCATCACGCCGCAGACGATGACCGCGCAGATGGCGCAGCAGTACCGCTACGACGTAACCGAGGGTGTCTTCGTCTGCTCCGTTGACCCGGACAGCGCCGCCGCCAAGGCGGGGCTCAAGCTCGGCGATGTCATCACGAAGATGGACGACAAGGATATTGCATCCTATGAAGACCTCGTCGCGGCCAAGAAGAGCTACAGCGCGGGCGACACCGTGACGCTGACCGTCTACCGCGAGGGTAAGACGATCGAGGTAGAGCTCACCTTCGACGCAGCCCCCGAGACGACGGAGACGAGTTCCCCCGACCAGAGCACCGACAACAGCTACAATGGTAACGGCGGTTACGGCAACGGCGGTTACGGCAATGGCGGCAATGGCTACTACTCCAATCCCTGGGATTTCTTCAATAACTTCTTTGGCTACGGCGGCTGAATGCCGCAAAGCAGCAAAAAGGCGGAACCTCTTTTTGAGAGGTTCCGCCTTTTTTATTTTTTTGTTCGCGGTTTTATTTGCTGCGCTTGAGCACCTCGCACACGAGCGCATAGACGCGCGCGGTGGAGGCGACATTCAGCCTCTCCTCCACCGAATGCACATCGTGCAGCTCCGGTCCCATGGACAGCGCGTCGAGGCCGGGGATCTTTTCGATGAAGAGTCCGCACTCAAGGCCGCCGTGGGTGGCTTCGATCTTCCCGTCGTGGCCGGTGAGGTCGCGGTAGACCGCTTCGATCTCCTTGCGGAGGGCAGAATCGCGGTCGTATTGCCAGCCGGGATAGTTGCTGCGCTCGCCCACGGTGCCGCCGCCGAATTCGACGATGGCCTTCACGCGCTGAATGAGCATATCCTTCTGCGAGGCGATGCAGGAGCGGACGGAGAAGGAGCACTTCACGCCGTGCTCGTCCGTGCGCATCACGCCGAGGTTGAGAGAAGTCTGCACAAGACCGGGGAAGTCGGCGCTCATCTCCTGCACGCCCTGCGGCAGGGCAAGGAGCACGTGCAGCAGTCTCGACGTGTCCGCTGCGGAGAATGCGGCCGGAACGTCAGCCTTTTCGCACACGAGGGAAATGCCGCCGTCGGTAACGGCGTACTCATTTTTGAGCGTTGCGTCGAATTCCTTGATGAACACCTCGAACGCGGGCGCATCAGCCGCGGAGACTGCGGCAAGCGCGTCGGCGCGCAGGCAAATGACATTGTCGAACTCGCCGCCCGTCAGCTCATGCACGCGCAGCGAGGGGCAGCGCTCCATCGCGCTATACAGCGTGCGCGCCATCAGGCAGTTGGCGTTGCCGCGGCCCTGATTGATGTTCACGCCGGAGTGCCCGCCCTTGAGCCCGGAGATCGTCACGCGGTAGCCGGCCAGACCGTCCGCGCGCTCCTGCGGCGCGGAAAGCGCGCAGTCAAGGCGCACGCCGCCTGCGCAGGACACGGTGAAAACGCCCTCTTCCTCAGAGTCGAGGTTCAAAAGCTTTTTGCCCTTCAAGTCCGAGCAGTCCAGCGCGAACGCGCCGTCCATACCGACCTCCTCGTCGACGGTGAAGACCGCCTCGATGGGGGGATGGGGGAGCGTTTCGTCGGATAAAATCGCGAGGATCATCGCAACGGCGATGCCGTTGTCGCCGCCAAGCGACGTCTTGTCTGCCCAGACCCATTCGCCGTCGGTACGGACGTCGAGCCCGTCGCGCGTCATGTCTTTGGTGCAGTCCTCGGTCTTGGCGCAGACCATGTCGATATGGCCCTGCAAGATAACGGGCGCGGCGTTTTCATAGCCGCAAGAGCCGTTCTTCCAGATAATGACGTTGTTGCACGCCTCCTGACGGTATTTGAGGCCCAGTTCCTTCGCAAAGCCGACGCACAGGTCGCTGATTTGCTTCGTATTTCCGCTGCCGTGGGGAACGGAGCAGAGCTTTTCAAAATAGTAGAATACCTTTTCCGGCTGGAGATTTGATAAGACCGCCATGATATCCTCCCGAATTTTCTTAGTTGATCTGCTTGCGGCGGCTCAGGTTCATCGTGCCGTCCTGCATGTCCTGAATGCTGTCGAGGCTCTTGCCCGTGCCCTCGGCCACGCACTGGATGGCGTTCTCGGCCACC
>OGXK01000690.1_pt1 | contig 17728 bp, 25 predicted proteins | sample 1576261 | NCBI WGS metagenome assembly OGXK01 (sample SAMEA3541581, study PRJEB24748) | human gut metagenome | biome: human gut; feature: human-associated habitat; material: faeces | place: China | collected 2012 | reverse complement strand
GGGGTCCTTACCCATCCAGCTGGGCTCAAAGAAAAAAGTTCAAGTTTCTCCCCCAAACCCATTTACAAATCTAGAGTCTTCTGATATAATAATACTGTAATCAAAACACACTAACTCAAACACACTGGAGGAACAACAAATGAAAACCAAGTTATCTGCTGCTCAGAAAAAAATCCTGGATAAGGCTATAGAGGAAATCACCGAAGCTCGTAGCTGCTCCACCTTCGAAGAATACTTCAACAAGTTCAAAGCTCCCCATTACAACTGTGGGTACAACACTCCTGAGAAATATATCTCCCGAGACCCCGAAGGCTGGGAAAAACAGAAACAGTTCTGGGAAGGTCTTAAACAAGGAATCACCCTTACTAGCTGCAATACCAAAACTATCAAAAAGCTTGAATCCCTGGGATACATCGAAATTATCGAAGATGCTAATCAAGTTCGCTGGGGAATGGATACCATCAAAGTTCTCAATATCTAAACTTCCCCCACCCCCTGGCTCTAACTCAAGAGTTTAGGGGGTTTTCTTTTACTCCAAACTGTGGTATAATGTAATTAAGAAAGGAGGTGGGGTTATGGATAACGCTAATCGAGAAAAACTGGTTGCTCTGGGGTATGGTCTTGATGGTCTGACCAGTAAGGAAATAGACCGAATCAATCAGGCTATGGCTGCATCTTCTGTGGACCTGGGTCAACTGACTGAACTGATTGATAATATGGTTAAAGGTTTGGAAGCCTTCTGTGGGTCAAGAGAAACCCTGATTTAGCCTCTTCTAAAGACTTAGTGTAGTGGTTTATCCGGTTATTGGGGTTTATAAGGCTGGGGAATATAGGATAGGGAGCCCACGAGGCCGGCTGAGGCACTTTTAGGATATAGGATATATAAACTACTGTTTAAAGGGTAAATGGCCTTACAGGGCCTTACAGGCTCTCTGTATTTATTTCCTAAGCTGTTAGTGATTACCAAGTTATTAGTATTTCCCAAGTTATTAGTATTTCCTAAGGAATTAGGATTACCAATATAATAGAATCAAGAAAGGATGACTGATATGGTTAATACCGAAGAAATGGTAAAGATACCTGTAATTGCTGAACCTATCTGGGCGGAGTATCCGAATAGGGTTCCAAAAACTAACCGGATTTCTAGAGATGAGATGTTCATGGAAATCTGCCAGACCGTGGCTAAACGTTCTACCTGTCTCAAGTCTAAGGTAGGAGCCCTCATTGTGAAGGAAGGAAGAATCATTTCCATGGGGTACAATGGTCCCGTCTCTGGAGCCCCTGAGTGTGAGGCTTTACCAGAGATAGGGGAATTCCCTACTATGGGAGATTTTCTCAGTTTTAGAGAGTCCCATAAAAACACTCTTTGTGAAGGTCCTGGGTGTACTCGTTCTATTCATGCTGAGGCAAATGCAATTATATTCGCTGCTAAGACTGGGGTCTCTGTAAATGACTGTATTCTCTACTGCAGTATGAGTCCCTGCTCCAACTGTGCAAAGCTGATTGTCAACTCCGGAATCGCTGAGGTAAAATATAAGGAAGAGTACAGGGAGAGTTGGGGAATTAAGTTCCTGGAAAAACATGGTGTAAAAGTAACTAAAGTATAAGGAGGAATAGCTCATGGATTGTGGTACTTGTAAATGGGTTCATCAGTGCTTAATGAGAGAACATGACCCTTTAAGAGAACGCTGTAAGAGCTATGAGGAAATGACCAGACCTTTGGGTATGGAAGTAAGAATCCCATTTCCCAATAACTCTGAAGAGGTTATAAGAATCAACATGGGGGTTGACTTAACCTCAAGTGAGTGGGACAGGTTGATAGGAGCTGTTTTAAAGGCTGTTCCCGAGTACAAAGAGGGCGAAGAAATAGAAGCCAAAGTCTGCTTTACTGATAATGGGGTTTATCCATCAGAGAAAGGAGGAGAAGAATAATGGCAGCTTTTGTTATAGTTTGGGGCTTTATGTTCTCTTTCATGATTATCATGGGAGTACTTGGTTGGATTGTGGAAATGAAAGTCAAAGGTGATTCGAATGAGAAATAAGAATTTGAGGAGAATTTCCGCTGTTGTGAACTCTCAAACACTGTATCATCTCAATCGCTGGGCTGCTATGAACGGCTGGGGTCCTAAGGACCTCGGTCGGGTAATAGACAAAATCGTAAGAGAGAGATTGGTCTCTCATGGCAAAGTAACAACTAAAAAGGGTGACGAACGAGAAAATGAGCTCTGAGAAAAAAGTAGTTTGTTTCAATACGGACAAGCAAGGAAAGTGTATGGCCTACAAGGAAGCTCAATGTTATGAGGGATGTTCTGCTAGAATTTCTCGAATTGAGGATAAGATAAGTCTGTTGGAGTGCTTGATAAAAAGCTCCTCCAAAAAACTGGCTAGGGGTCTTCGGGAAGAACTGGAGGAAGCCCGGGCTGTACAGAAGGCCATACAAGAAAAGAAGTACAAAGGATGGATGTCCTGCTATCTGGAGGATGTACATAGGGGAGAACGTGGGGGACAGTCCGAACAGGATGCTAACAACCGAACCTCCCTGAAACAGAAGATGAAGGACAACCGGAGTATAGATGTCAAGCCTACCCAAGCCCAGAAGGCCGAGTACAAGGAAGCTGTTAAGGCCTGGGAGGAAGAACATGGAAAACTGGAAAGACTGGGAAGGACAGGTATGTCTCATTCCAAGGTGGATTCTTACACCGGAGTCCCAATTTGTTTTTCCGATGATGGAGTAGGATACTGCAGAGGTACTAGGTCCAGGGCCAATAGGCTGAATGGGGAATGTAAAAACTGTTCTTACTTAAATCCCAGATGGAAAAAATAAAAGTCAAGAGTTTTCACCGTTTACAAAATAAAATCTCTCTGTTATAATATAAGTGTTCCCAGGAGGTAACGAAAATCCTCACTCACTGTGATTAATCTGGTTATTCTGTTACCCCTGGGGAAACCCTTTACTACTTTATATACTCCTCTTACACTCCTTGGGGAGTATATATCTGGGCCTTTAGTTCAGTTGGTCAGAACATCCGGCTCATAACCGGAGTGGCATAGGTTCGAACCCTATAAGGCCCACCAGGGATTTCATATTTCATATGGAAATCTCTCCTTTCGCATAAATAACGGGTAGTTCGTAATAAACCTGTCTCCCTTCTTTCTTCCGGAGCTCCAGTGCAATTCTGGTAGGACAATACGCAGGTGTCGTATAGTGGTTAGTATATCAGCTTCCCAAGCTGAGGACGGGGGTTCGATTCCCCTCACCTGCTCCAAAGGAGAATAAGGAAAGGAGGTTAGGAAATGAAGGCAAGAGTTATAGTCGCTTTAAAGCTAAACTACCTATATAATATGCCAGATATTTGTGTTGCCAATAAACTCCGTGGGAAGCCTGAATACCCTAAGGTTGATAAAGAACCCCAGGAAATAGCTGGATTCTCTAAATGGTTTTTCTACCCTTCTGGCTTTATCTGAACCTTGACAACATAAACTCCTTCTATACGCTGGATTGGTGGAATAGGCAGACACTCAGGTTTTAGGTTCCTGTGGTTTATACCGTAAGGGTTCAACTCCCTTATCCAGCACCAGGTTCCAGAAGGAACTATCCTCCTGTTGCTTTTGATTACACGGGGAATCTGCTCCATTTATATAGGTCTTAACAACCTGTATATCTGGGGCTTTTTCCTTGTTAAAAAGTCAAGAGTTTACCCCATGGACAAATATCTTGGCCTGTGGTATAATAAACTTGTCAAGGAGTAGGTACATCAAGTACTGAATAATAAAAAAGCCCGTAACTATCAGGTTTTTCCATTATTGGTTAATCTGGTATCCGGGCTTTTTTCATGTAATCCTCGACAAAATTAAGAAAAAGTGAGGAGGTGAATTAGTGGCTAAAAGGGAAAAATATGATGATGCTGTAAAGGAATACAGTAAAGCTGAAATGAAACAGCATCATGATGATTGTCTGCGTAGGTATATAGCAGATAAGGGTGAGGTCAGTGTAAAGGTCCTTTCCCGTGTTGGTAAGGTTCCCCAATCCTACGTCCGGAACTGGATAAAGGAAGAAGGTTGGACCCAGTACGTATATGAAGACCCTGAGGATGTGGTACATTTATCTGAAAAGACTCAGGAGTTCATTAAGTCTGCAGCTGAGGAATATGGCCTATCCGAGAAGGAAGAGCTATTCTGCTATCACTACATGAAAACACTGAATGCCACTCAGGCAGCCCTGAGGGCCGGCTATTCCCCTGCTTATTCCTATAACCTAGGATACAACCTGCTGAAGAAAAAGGCCGTACAGGACTTTATAAAGGCCGCCAGGTCCCAGATGTGTGAGGAGTTATTCTTAGACCCTCTAGATATTATCCGAATGTGGGCTAAAATAGCTATGGCTGATATGAATGACTATATCAACATTACTCCTGGGGGTGTAACCTTAAGAGCTTCCAAACAGGTAGATGGTCAGTTAATCACCGAAGTCAAAGAAGGCAAGGATGGGGTAACCATTAAACTTGCTGACAAGATGAAGGCTTTAGACCGACTGTCTTCCTATTTAGGAGTACTGCCCCAGGATAAGGCTGCCCAGGTAAAAGTGGAGGTTCTGAAGAAGGCACTTCAGGGTGATTCTGACGAAGGCCCAATTAAGATTGAGATTGTGGGTGTATAGGAATGGTAAAACAAGTCAATGAACACTTCCGGGAATTCCTGGGGAATTGGGACTACAAGTTTTATTTCCTGTTTGGTGGATATGGTTCCTCCAAGTCCTATCACATAGCTTTCAAAATTATCCTGAAATGTTTAAAGGAAAAAAGAAAGGTTCTTGTGGTTCGTGAGGTATACGAGACCATCAGAGAATCCTGCTTTTCTCTATTTGAAGAAATAGGGGAAGAATTAGGCCTTACCCAAAACGACCCAGGAGGACCTGTTATGAGGTTCGTACAGTCTCCCATGAAGATAAGGTTTAGGAATGGTTCCCAGATTATTTTCAAGGGGATGGATAAACCTGCTAAACTCAAATCCATAAACGGTGTAACCATAATCTGGATTGAGGAAGCCTCAGAATTAAAGTATGCAGGCTATAAGGAACTTCTGGGAAGAGCTAGACACCCAACCCAAAGTATCCATTTTCTGTTATCAGAGAACCCTGTGGATAAGTCCAATTGGACCTACAAGCATTTTTTCAGGGATGATGAGAATGACCGGTTGATTTTAGATGATGAGGATATTTACAAAAAGAGAATTATCAAGATTGGGGATACCTATTATCATCACTCAACTGTGGACGATAACCACTTCCTGCCCCAATCTTACATAGACCAGCTGGAAGACATCAAAAATTATGACCCTGACCTTTACCGAATTGCTAGGTTAGGACACTTTGGTGTAAATGGTACTAGGGTTCTCCCTCAGTTTATCGTAGCTGAATCCCATGAAGAGGTAATGGCTATGGTAAACCGCATTCCGGAACGCTTCAAGTTCAATGGTATGGACTTTGGGTTTGAGACATCCTACAACGCTCTTGTTCGTATGGCTGTGGATGATAAGGAGAAAATCCTGTATCTGTACTGGGAATACTACAAAAACCACATGACAGACGATAGAACTGCTGAGGAACTTATCTCTTTGGAGATGGATAAAATTCCAATATCCGCAGACTGTGCTGAACCAAAGGCTATCAGGTTTTATCAGCAATCTGGTTTTAGAATGAGGAAGTGTAAAAAGCTTACTCGTTTGGAAAATACCAGAAAGATAAAGAGATTCAAAAAGATAGTATGTTCCCCCCTGCTTAAAAACTGTATCAAGGAGCTGGAGAAATTAACCTACCTGGAGGACCCAAAAACTGGGGACCTCATTTTTGATGAGTTTAATATTGACCCCCATACTCTTTCGGCCATCTGGTATGGTCTGGATACCTATGAGGTAGCAGATATTAAGTATCAGACTCGTAACAGTGTAAGAGGGGGATAGAAAGGAAGTGATTATTTGTGATTGAGATGCCTCTGACAGGCGCTGTAGCCTCTCTTATGAGAGTGCCTGCTGAAATATTTACCAGAGAGATAGAAGGCCTGTATGGCTCTACCTTGCTCTCTGAAGTACCGGAGCTCATAAACTACTACAATATCTATGAGAGGGGTGTGGAGTTTGAGACTGAGGGAAGCAAGGGGGACTATATTCCCTCTGACCTTCGGTATAAATCCGCTGCCTCCATCATTGATAAGGAAGCCCGATTCATGTTCTCCAAACCTCCGGAATACTGGGTAGATGTTCCTTATGATAAAAGTAATAAAGAGCAGATGCTGGCAGCCAGTAACCAACTACAGGTTCTCATAAATAGGGTTTTGGCCTATAACCATTTTAACTCTATTCTGTTAAAGGCGGCTAAGGACTGTCTGGTTGCCAAGAGAGTGGCTTACTTCATAAACTTTGATGAGGAGAAAGGAACTGTAAGAATCAGTTTCATTCCTTCCTTGGAGTTTGTGTATGACACTGATGAATCTGACCCTAACATTCTTACCAAAATCATTGCCTTTTACAATGTGACCGACAACCGATACTCCAAGGACCAGAGAATCTATAAAAAGAAGTACTGGTTACAGAATGGGGTTTGTTGGATAAGCGAAGGTCTGTATGATGGAATGGGTAAACTGGTTGAGGAACTGGTACCTGATAGACCTACCAAGTTCAATTATATCCCTGCCGGAGTAATTGTGAACGATGGCCTTACCGGAGACCTTCTGGGTGTATCTGAACTTGATAAGTTATCTCCCTTTGAAAAGTGGTACTCCCGAATGGCTAATGCTGATATGGATGCAGAACGTCAGGGTATGAACCCAGTTCGTTACACCAGAGATATGAACCCAGGTAGCACAAAGGATTTATCCATTGGCGCAGGTTCCTTTTGGGACCTCGTTACAGACCCGGCTGCTCCTGAAGGTGTAACTGGTGAGGTAGGTGTACTGGAAACCTCTATGGGCTATACAGGGGCCTTAGCCTCCACATTAGGACGTATCAAATCAGGTATGTATGAAACTGTGGATATGCCTGACGTATCTCCTGAGGCTCTTAAGGGTGTAGTTTCCAGTGGTAAAACCCTAGAGGCTATCTACTGGGGTCTCATCGTAAGATGTGAAGAGAAGATGCTGGTCTGGAAGCCTGCTCTGAAGAGAATCCTGGAGATTATTATCGAAGGGGCTAAACTGTACCCAGGTTCGGTTAAAAACTTTGTGGTTGGTAAAATCCCTAATGTCGAATACGATATTCGTGTGGAGAATCAGTACCCTCTGCCGGGGGATGAGATGAATGAGAAACAGGCTGACCTCTCTGAGGTTGCTGCTCAGACCATGTCCAAAAAGGCCTATATGAAGAAATGGAGAAATCTCACTGAGGATGAAGCAGATGCTGAGTTAAAACAGATTGCTCTGGAAAGGGAGCTTCTGGAGGATAGCTTCTCCATGCCACCTTCTATGTCTGCTTATTCTGGTAAGGATGACTCAGAAGAAGACCCCGGGGAAGACACTGAAAAGAATCCTGAAGAGGACACTGGGGAAGACCTCAAAGAGGAGGTGTAATCTTTGGGGAGCATTAGTCTAAGGGATGGGGAAAAGGCTAGGCAGGAAATAACTAAGGAACAACAAAAGGAAATCTTGGGACTCTATAACAAAGTCTATAAGGACCTTAAGAAAAAACTGAACTCTCTTTCCTCCGGGGGAAGTACTGATTCTCTTAGACGAGCTCAGCTGGACAAGCTCACAAAGGAGCTTAAGAAGGCCTATGAGGAACTGAGTGTAAAATTACAGGGACAAATTGAAAGTGACATACAGAAGGTCTCAGAGACTGTGGTAGAAGACATAAGGAAATGGCTCCAGTCTGCAGGAATATCGGCCGAAGGTGCCTATGCCTATGTACCCACAGATATTGTGGAGTTACTTTCCTCAGGTAAACTTTATGGAAAAGGATGGACCCTGAGTAAGGCTATCTGGGGAGACTCCCAGGATAAGGCTAAGGACATAGACAAAGTAGTAGCTGGGGGGTTAGCTGCTAACAAATCAGCCTATGAAATAGCCAAGGACCTGGAAAAATACGTAGACCCCTCAGCCAAGAAGGACTGGGAATGGTCCAAGGTATATCCAGGAACCTCAAAAAAGGTTGATTATAATGCCCAGAGACTGGCTAGGACCATGTCAGCTCATGCCTATCAGCAATCCATGCTGGCTTCCACCAAGGACAATCCCTTTGTAAAGGGGTATAGATGGAGGTCTGGTCATACTAGTCGAACCTGTGACCTCTGTAATGAGAGAGATGGTAAGGTTTATACTGCTGAGAACATACCCATGGACCATCCAAATGGAACTTGTACCTTCATCGTGGAAACTCCTTCCATGGTGGATGTGTCAGACCAGTTAGCAGCTTGGGCCAAGGGAGAATCCAATCCTGAGTTGGATAAGTGGTACAAAAATATGTATCCAGGTAAAAAGAGTAAATAATTAACCCTTTGTCTTTTCACCGACTGCAGACTCTAAAGAACAGTTAGGGTATTACAGACCAGGGCTGTCTCCCTGGGGAAAGGAGCACAACATGCTCAAAAACAAGATGCTAAGACTCAATATGCAGTACTTCGCTGAGGGAAACCCTGAGGGAAATTCGGGGGATAATCCTGGGGGTGAAGGAAGTGAAGGAGGTGCTACACCAAAAACATTTACTCAGGAAGAGCTTAACTCCTTCCTCAAAAAGGAAAGAGAGAACAGTAAGAGAGCTATTCTGAAAGAACTGGGTGTGGAAGATACCAAGTCGGCCAAAGAGAGCCTGACCAAATACCGTGAAATGGTGGATAAGGACAAATCCGACGAGGATAAAATCCAGGATACCCTGAAACAGGAAACCGATGCCAGAGTTCAGGCTGAGAAGAAAGCTCTCCAGCTGGAAGCTAAGGTAGAAGCTCTGTCTGCTAACTGCAACCCAGAATATCTGGATGACATCATCCTTATGGCTCAGTCCAAAGTTACTGAAGACAAAGGTCTCTCTGAGGTAATCAAGGAAATGAAAGAGTCTTCCAAGTATGCTTATGCCTTTGGGGGTTCTTCCCTTCAGGAGGACAAAGGTACCGGAGGAGGACTGGGCTTTCGTAAGGAAAGCAATCCTAAGATGGAGGAAGGCTCTCTGGGAGCTAGCCTGGCTATGGAAAGACACATTCGCAAGAAAAACCCATACTTCAATGATTAAGGAGGAAAAATAGTATGCTTAATCGTCCTGGGATTCGTAAAGAATCCGCTGTTACCCCAAATGACATCCTGTTCAATGCCCAAGACCACGTTTCTGTGGGTATTACACTGGCAAAAAACTTCGTAGGTGCAGTAACTGAGAATGGCAGAAAAATCGTTAAAGCTGGTACTCCACTGAATGGGGACCTGAAAGCCAGAGGCACTGCCTTCGTAGCTGCAGCTGATACCACTAATCCAGCTGTGGGTGTTCTTCGTTTTGACGTAGACGTTACTGACTCTGCGGCTAATGGTACCCTGGTTATCTGGGGCTTCGTAAACATGAACCGTCTGGATTCTACCACAGCAGGTCTCATTACCTCTGAAAGAGAAAAAGAGCTGGCTGGTGGAGTTTGGTTCCTGAAAGACTAATCAAGGAGGAGATATAGACTATGGCTAAAACAATTTTTGACCTTGTAACTTCCAAAAACATTACTACCTACTGGGAAACCATGACCCAAGACAGACAGCCCTTCCTCGGCGAGACTCTGTTCCCAAACCAGAAGAAACTGGGCCTGGACCTCAAATGGATTAAAGGTTCTTCCGGCATTCCTGTGGTACTGAAACCTTCCGCTTTCGACGCTAATGCGGTTCCAAGAACTCGTATTGGTTTCGACCAGCTGTCTGCGGATATGCCATTCTTCAAAGAGTCTCTACCAATCAATGAAACTCTTCGCCAGCAGCTGAATATGCTTCTGGGCGGCAATAACCCAGAGTACGTTAAGGTTGTTCTGGACCGAATCTTCAATGACAATATGGCCCTTCTGGAGGCTGCTGCGGTAAGACGTGAGCAGATGAGAATGATGGCTCTGACTACTGGTGCTATTTCCATCAAAGCAAATGGTCAGGACCTGGAATTTGACTATGGTATGCCTGCCAACCATAAGTTTACTGTGGGCACTAGCTGGAGCGATACCGCAGCCGACATCGGTGCTGACATCATGAAAGGTCAGGATGCCATTGAGGCTGATACTGGTGTTCGTCCAACCCGAGCAGTCTGTGGTAGAAAAGTATGGAACGAAATGTTGAAGAATGAGATTTTCAAAAAATCCATTTACGTTCTGTCCCAGGGTCAGGCTACTCTCACTGACAATGACCTAAAGAAATACCTGATGGATAAGTACAACCTGGAGGTTCTGGTATACTCCAAGCAGTATAAGAACGATAAGGGTACTCCTACCAAGTATGTTCCAGATGATGTCTTCGTACTCTTCCCAACTGGTGACCTGGGTTACACATGGTTTGGTACCACTCCAGAAGAGTCTGACCTGCTTACAAGTCGTCTGGCTAGAGTGTCCATCACCGATACCGGCGTAGCTGTTACCACTATGGAAAAACCGGACCCAGTTACCATTGAGGTAAAAGCTACCATGATTACTCTGCCTTCCTTCGAGATGGCCGACCAGGTTTACATTATCGGTACTGGGGCATAAGAGGGGGGTCAATATGGTTACTATCCAGAAAGGCAATATGACCAGAGAGGTTTCTCGGTCGGCTTTCAAAAGCATATATTCTCTTAATGGATGGGTAGAGGTGAAGATAGAACCTTCAAAGGATGCTTCTCAGGAGCCTGCTGTGGCCCCTGAGAGGTCTTCCGACCCATCTGATAGTGATAATACCCCAGAGGATGAAAATGCCTCTGAGGAGCTCCTGGGCTCTAAAATAAGCAACATGTCCAATAAGGAGCTTAAGCAGTATGCTTCCCTGCTGGGGATAGATACCCCGAATAAGAGTCCAGAGCAGCTTCGAAAAATGATTTTGGAGGTTGAAGGAGGTAAGTAGTATGGATGCTCTAACCTCTTTAAAATCCATCCTAAGAGAAGAACAGGTACCCTACTTTACTGATGGGGAACTAGAGTTCTACCTGAGTCAGAATGATGGGGACCTAACACGGACAGCCTATCAGTGCCTGATAGTAAAGTCTGAGGACACCACTCTATCCATTTCAGGACTGAGTCTATCAGATAGCTCCAAGTACTTCAAAAGGCTGGCTATGATGTATAGACCCAACAATACGGGTACCCTGAGGGGAGGGGTTTAGTCAATGAGTTTAGTGGACATTCAGAGACACAAGCTGGCTAAGTCCATAGACCATTATGGTAGAACCTACACCTTTACCCGACAGAAACACAATGGCTTTGGGGAGCCTGAGGGCCCCCCAGAAGATGTGTTAATCATTAAAGGGTTGTGGCATGAATCACAGTCCTATATAACCCTGACTTCCTCTGAGGGCTCTGTAGTCAGAAGTAAACCCTCCCCCCAGATAATGGTTCTGTGGGAGGGGGATTTTCCTTTAGAGCAAGGAGACCTTCTGGTTTATAGAGACTCTACCTATAGGGTTACTGGGTTCCATGACCCCACCAATCTGGGGATAGCCTTGGACATCTCATTAGAGGTGGTGATAAAATGAGTTCTGGTTTTAACTTTGATACCGAGACCATGATGAAGAGCCTAACTGGTATGGACAGCAAGATGTGGGCTGCTTTGGAAATCTACGCTGATACTTCTGCCCAGCTTCTGGAGTCCTCAGCCAAGGACAATGCTCGTTGGGAAAACCGAACGGGAGAGGCTAGAAGGAGACTGAGTGGCTCTTCAGGTAGAGTATCCAAGGGGTTCCAATTGACCTTAGCTCATGGAGTAGACTATGGAATATTCCTTGAACTAGCTATGGAAAAAAGGTATAGTATTATACCAGAGACCATAGATAGGGTAGGTACCTTTGAGATTATGCCTGGGCTAAAAAACCTGATGAATAAGTTGAGGTGATACTTTGAGCTACAATAGATGGGGGGATATATACAAGCACCTAAAATCCCAGGGAGTAGACGTATATAGCCCTGCCCAGCATGAGGGAGAATGTATCTCCCCCTACGTTGTGGTTAAGATGCTGAGCAATAACCAAGTGGGCAGGTTCTCTTCCTCACAGGCTCAGTACGATGTGCTTATTTATATCCCCAAAAATCAGTATAGCCAGTTAGAAGACTACGTTCAGAAAATTAAAGACCTTATGGAGGGCCTATACCCCATGATTGTTCCCCTGGGTAGTCAAACCCCATCTTACTATGATGACATCGTGAAAGGTCATATGGTAAGTGTACAATATAGAAACAACCGAAAGTTATAAAGGAGGTAATATTCCCTATGCTTCGTTTAAACCTGCAGTATTTTGCAACCAAGAAGGGCGAGGAAATTCCTACCATTGACGTAGTAATGGTTACCATCCAGCCAAATGATGGTGGGGATGAACTCATACTTACTACTGCCTCCAAAGTAGGAGTATCTACTCAGACCTCTACCTCTGACCCTAAAACCCTGGTAGTCAAAGGGGTACTGATTTCCCAGAAACCTTCCGAATCTACCATCACAGGCACAACCATTGTGCTTACAGACAATGTATTCAATCCCCAGCTTGCTGTTATTCTGCAGGGGGGTACGATTGAGTACAAGTCTGGAAGTTCAGGCCCAATCAAAAAATATCAGCCCCCAGTTGCTGGGTCCAAGGATAAGGGAAAACCTTTTAGGACCAACACCTATTCGGCCATCTACAGTGCTGCTGGTGTTCTTACTGGATATGAGAAAGCCTCTTATCCAAACTGTCAGGGCGTACCAGTAGCCTTTAGCTCCGAGGACGATGTGTTCCGTGTAGCAGAATATACTATCAACAGTGCACCAAACAAGGGAGAAGCTCCATATACTCTGGAGTACATTGACGTTGGAGAACTTCCCGTCGTAAGTGAATAAGGAGGAAATGACAAATGGAAATTACAAATTTACAGCAACTTCAGACATACGCTCAGGGTCAGGTAGTCCAGTTTCCAGACTTTGCAGAAGGTCAGCCCTTCGTAGCCAGAATCAAAAGACCATCCATGCTGGCTTTGGCTAAGGCCAACAAAATCCCTAACTCCCTTCTTCATACCGCTAACAACATGTTCTCTGGTAGAGGGGTTTCCGAAAAGAAGGATTCGGCTCTGTCTGACCTCTTCCAGGTTCTAGACGTTTTGTGTGAAGCCTGCTTTGTGGAACCTACCTTCTCTCAAATCAAAGAAGCTGGGGTACAGCTCACTGATGAACAGCTCATGTTTGTATTCAAATACAGCCAGGAGGGGGTAAAAGCTCTGGATTCCTTTCGTGTCCAGCCCCCACATAATGTCGGTACTGGTACAGTCGCAAAGGTATAATATACTACCCTCTGACGTCATGAACCTGACTGATGAATACACAGCTTTCTGTTTCAATGAGGCCTGTGCTCTGATAATGGCCCATCTGGACAAAGGGGAAAAACCAAAATTCTCCGTATCCGAAGAACCCAAGCACTATAGTAGTATGTCAGAGTACTATGCTAGTCTCAATAGATAGGGGGAGTGTGTTTGATTGAACTAGGTTCTGCAGTCGGTAAGATTCTATTGGATTTGACCGACTTTGAAGGAAGTTTAAAAAAGGCTAAAAATGACCTGAAGGTGTTCTCTGATGATACCGCTTCCGTGTCAGATAAAATGGTCGGACTGGGTAGTGCCATGTCTGGAGTGGGTAAGGTCCTAACTGTGGGTGTAACTACTCCTCTTGTTGGGGTAGGAGCCATGGCAACTAAGATCAGTCAAGAGTTTAAAGTTGCCCTTAACCAAGTAATCTCCAGTACTGGAGCTGGAGCTAAGGAAGCCAAAAAGTTTGAAGAGGTCATGCGTGATATATACACCAACAATTATGGTGAAAGCTACGAAGACATAGCAAACTCTATTGCTTCTGTGAGACAACAGATGGGAGACCTTAACAGTCAGGAGCTTCAGGAAGTTACTGAGTCCGCCATTACCTTTAGAGATACCTTTGGGGTAGAAGTTCCCGAAAGTATCAGGGCTGCAAGTACCCTTATAGAACAATTCGGGATTGACTCTGAAGAGGCATTTGACCTTATGACCTATGGCATGCAAAACGGGTTAGACTTCTCTGGGGAGTTCATAGACAGTATCAATGAATACTCAGTACAGTTTAAAAAAGCTGGTTTTGATGCTGAAGATATGTTTGCTGCATTTGTTAATGGCGCAGAAAATGGTGCTTTCAATTTAGATAAAATTGGAGATGCGGTAAAAGAGTTTTCCATTCGTATGGTTGACGGTAGTGATACCACCTCCAATGCTCTAAAAGACTTAGGGTTGAATGCAGACGAGGTCATTTCAAAATTTGCAGAGGGCGGCGAGTCAGCAAATTCTGTATTTAATTATATCATTACAAGACTGGAAGAAATTCCAGATAAGGTAAAGCAAAATGAAGTAGGTGTTGGACTATTCGGCACCATGTGGGAAGACCTAGGGGCAACTGCCGTCTTGAGTTTAAATGACATAGAAGGCAGCTTGGGTGAAGTACAAGGCTCTATGGATGAGCTAAAAAACACCAAGTATGATGACCTCGGCTCTATGTTTGAGACCCTAAAGCGTAATCTTGAGGACTTTGCTCTTTCAATAGGTAACGTTCTTATGCCTATGATTGAACCTTTTATACAGGGTTTAACCGACATGGCTCGGTCTTTGAGCGAAATGGACCCAGCTTTTCAGCAGACTATTGTGATTGTGGGACTTCTAGCGGCAGCTATGGGTCCCATTCTCTCTACGATAGGAACGCTTTTGACCTCCCTCCCTGCCATATCCACCGCTCTAGGAGCGGTAGGAACCTCTATAGGGGCTTTAGCTGCTCCAATCGGTATTGTTATTGCAGCTGTTGCTGCTCTAGCTGCTGCTTGGGCAACTGATTTTGGTGGAATCCGTGAAAAAACTCAAGAAATTATGGACTCTATATCTGAAATCATCTCTACGGTCATGCAAGCAATAACTACAGCATGGGAAACTGATTTTTTAGGTATTCAAACCATAACCACCACGGTTTGGGAAGCCATTCAAGAGATTGTTTCCCAGGCTTTAGACATATTGGTTGAATTCGTTGATGCCTTTTCTGCTCTTCTTCAAGGGGACTGGACAGGGCTATGGGAAGCCATTAAGGGCATCGCACAATCTGCTTGGGACTTAATCTGTAGTCTTGTAGGCAACGCTTTAGGGCTGGTTATTTCCCTAATAGCAAATGCTGCAATAGGGTTTTTTACTGCTGCTGCTGATTTGTTCCAGGGGTTGTACGATGCCTGGATAAACCTATGGGATAATACCCTTAAGCCAATAATCTTTAGTACTCCAGAAGAGCTGTTTAGTATGCTTAAAGACGGGGCTCATTGGTTATTTGATGCGGGTGTAAGTTTGTTCACTAGTCTTTGGGATGGTTTAAAATCCGTCTTTGAGAACATTAAAAACTGGGTTACGGATAGCTTGAACTGGGTTTTGGGTAGAGCCGACGAAGCTAAATCAGTTGCTGCTGACGTAGATAGAGCCTCAGGAATCAGAGGCCCCTCCAGTGGCTCAGGCCCATCGGGTTCTTATGCTACTGGACTGGACTACGTTCCCCGGGATATGACCATACAGGTACATGAGGGAGAAAGAATCCTTACCAAGGAAGAAAACCTCAAAGGCTCATCCACTCCTGCAGTGATAAACGTCAAAATCACCTTCACCCAGCCTGTGGATGAAAACACTGCTAAGCGGGTAAGTCGGCAGATTGCTAGAGATACCGAATCAGCTTTAAGGTCAAAGGGGGTTGTACTAGTTTGAGTTCCATAACCGAAAATTCATTTCAGTTTGGGGAATACAATAGTCTGGATGACCTGGGTATATTCTGTGAGGCCTATGACACCCTGATTCCCCCTAAACGTAGCCGCAAAATTGAAATCCCCGGAAGGGATGGACTATATGACTTCGGGTCCGAAACCTATGGTGAAAGAACACTCACATTAAACTGTAAGCTCATAAACCAAATTACTAAGGCCGAGCTTAGAGAGGTGGCTTACAAACTATCAGGTAAGAAAAAACTCATTCTCTGGGATGAGCCTGATAAGTATTATATAGCCGAACTCTTTGACCCCACGGAGGTAACGGACATTGCCGACCGCTTGTGGTTAGAGTTTACTCTTACTATGACTTGTGAGCCTTTTGCCTATACTGAAACAAAAGACTTTTCGGTAGAAGTAGGTCCTAATGACATTGACTATGGGGGTACTGCAAAGACCCCCACTCTCATAACATTGCATAATGCTAATGCCTATGGGGTCAGCAACATAACCATTACTGCCATAAAGAGAAAGAAGGGATAAACTTTGTACGCTACTAACTATTTTGAGACTGCCATTCTGAACGTTATGAAAGGCATTACTCTAACAGCTCCTTCTCAGGTATTCATTGGTCTCTATATCAATAACCCAACCGAGACAGGGGCCGCAGGGGTTGAGTTGTCTTACAGTGGATATTCTCGTATGCCCATTACCTTCACTGCCCCTGCAGCAGAGTCTGGGGGTATTGGTATTAAGAACGATACTCAGATTACCTTCCCAACCTCCAGCATCAATGCTGGTACGGTTACCTACATCGGTATCCACGATAGCAAGGTGGCTGGTAACATGCTGGCTTATGGAAAGCTCACAGAGGAACTGGTAATCAATGAGAATGAGGCTCCCGTACTGCTTCCCGAAGAGATTGTGTACTACTTCAACCAGAATCTTTCCAGGTCCTTCAAAACTAAGATTTTAAACGTCTTCCGTGGACAGAATATCAATGGGGTAAACCCTCACTTCGCTTTGTTCAATGGAAACCCCGATGAAGGTGGAGCTGAGCTTTCTGGTGCAAACTATGCCCGGGTTCCCCTGACCTTCTCCAACCCAAAGGAAGCAGAATCTGGTCAGATGGAATCTTCCAACACAAACCAGGTGAATTTCAACCGACCTACCACAGCATGGGGTACCTGGAACTACTCAGCTATTTACAGTCAGGCCTCTAACGGAGAAGCTCTGTGGGTAAATGCAAAAACCCCAGGTAAAGAAATCAAGAAGGGGTATATGCCTACCATCGCTGAAGGTGCTATAAAGGTGGCGATAAACTAATGTTTGGTTCAAGATTTGGACATTTACGGTTCTCTCTGAGGTCTGACTCAGTAAGGGAGTTTTCAATTAACTCAAATTTTAGAGACTCCCTGAAGGGTCTTGTAGGGTTTGGTCTATTGGTTCCCATAGTGGAAACCTATTTTGATGGGGTGAGTGGTACAGCTACACTCACTCCCACCATACCCATGGAATTCAATGCTCAGGATTTCTTAAACTCCAACGTTGATATAATAGGGGGAGTGGTAGTGACCTTTTCTGGGGATTCCTCCCTTAATGGTACTTCTTCCCTTATTAAAAACATTGGGGTGGTTGAGCCTTTAACTGATAGCCTGGTTTGCAAACCCTATGTGGGAAAGGACATCCATTTCTCAGAATCCTTCTCCACACTGTTTAAAAACACCACCAATGTGGTTAAGAACTTGGTTGTAGCTCATACACTAACTGACATTCTTAATTCCAACGTATCCACAGTGGTGCTGGAGAATATTGTATTCAAGGCCAATGTAACCATACCCCC
>OGXK01000677.1_pt1 | contig 17825 bp, 28 predicted proteins | sample 1576261 | NCBI WGS metagenome assembly OGXK01 (sample SAMEA3541581, study PRJEB24748) | human gut metagenome | biome: human gut; feature: human-associated habitat; material: faeces | place: China | collected 2012 | reverse complement strand
ACACTCTGCGCGCCAGAATTTTTCCTCCGTTTCCCCTTAACGATTTCTGTGATCATATTCATGCATCTCCTTTCTTACAACAATAATTATATCATGATCGATACATGTTTGTAAACAACTATTTTATTATTTTTTACGATCATGTTTATTAGAATCGACCTTATAGCGTTTACGGCACCAATACATGAAACATATAGCAATAACAATTACTAGGAATGGGTTAGATACGCAATAATTAACAATAGTGAACAACATATCGAGCATTGTATATATTAGCCTTAAGATCGAATCTGCGATGCTTGAAAGGCTGTTACCGAGATTATCGGCTGCTTGTGATACTTGATAATCAACTGGAATGTATTCGTACATTTTAGCTCCTTTAGATCGTTTATTTGTTAATACTTATTATACACTTATATGAGCGTATTGCAATAACTATTTTGTACAAGTGGAAATTGATACTAAATTGTGCTTGACACTTGTAATAAATCGGAGTAATATAAGTGACAACAAAAGAGATCATAGAAAGGAGATTGGAAATGTACATGTATACGGATAGCCTTATCAAAATCGATGAATTTATTAGATTTGATGGAGCACATTTAGGGTTTGCACCAAGTACTTGGAATTTTTACCTAATACCTGACGGAGATGAAGTATTGAAAGAATGTGTTTATCTTGGTCATGTTTCGGATGGATGGGGTGCAATACTGTCAGAAGCTTTGTATCAAGCAGTTAGGAGAAGAAAGATGAACATCGATATTGACCACGTTCACATCATGGAACTACCTTTTGTTGGTCTCAGAAAAAGCAATATTGGTTTTCAAGCAATTTCAAACGAGTTTTATTTAATTCCTAAAGGTTCTGAAGATACGGAAAAAGCGATCTTTATAGGATACGCTAGCGATCCATGGGATATGATCGTTAGAAATGCTGAGATCTACGATGAAAGGATAATGTAATGAGAATGTTTAATACGAACAGTATGCAACATCCTTTACCTCCTGAGGATTTAAGCGATTATTTGATGAATGCCAAAAAATATGCTTATCAATTGGGGCATTTTACTTACAAGAACGAACTAGAAGTTATTGATGATGTTATACTATGTCTTACATATTTGGTTACATATTTGATTAAACGTGATTTACATCTATAGAAAGGATAATGTAATGAACGATGACTGGAGCTTCGAACTTGGTTACTTTATTAATGATGATTTAAATATCATGCATAATGATTTAAACATTGATGAATTAGGAACGATGATAAATACTATGCTTTTAATAGGAGAACCATGTGTTATAACAGGAGTGATAGGAGGTAATATAGAATTTTACATAGCTATACCTGCAAAATCTAACGGATTAGGAGATTTAGAAGATTTTATTAGATTGTTAGAATACGGGGAGGAGTTTTAAATGAACAGTTGGCGTGATTTTTGGGTTGGTGTACTTTGCATGGTCTTGTCGGTAAGTGCGATCATATCGTTGATCATCGTGATCATGAGTGCTCTTAGTGTTAAAGGTACAATATGATAAGCATAGTGGATTCCATGATTGCAACACACGAAAAATTTTAGAGTGGGAAAGGTGATGTAATGAATCTTAGGGAATGCTTGGAACGCGCTCGGAATACTTACTGCTATGTTGTAGATAGAGACGGTGTAAAGCTCATGCAGGGCACGGGCGAGCAGATACGGAAATCAAATTTTGGGCAGCAAGCGGGTAATGCAGAAGTAATCAATACGATGCATAATATGATTGATAAAAGTAAGCATCTTATTATCAAGATTGACGTATCTTATGAGGATTTTGTAAAATATTTAGGAAGTGGAAATTAATACTTGACACTACCTCCCATTAGGCTTATTATGTTAAAGCCACCGTTAATAACACGATATAAGGAGAAGAAAATGGCACGAGGATTTATACAGAAGAGGTTTACGACTACTGTAGTTAAGGGGTTTTATATTAAGGATGGTAAACCATGCGAGGTGGAGTTTGAGATGAACTCAAAATGCAAACTTAACCGAGCGCAGGCGATCATTCGCAAAACCGAACCGACTTTTTCGGCTGCATCCATCGAAGAGACGAGTAAGCTTTACAAAATGAGCGTTGAAGATTTTAAGGCTCATGCAACCATTGTAGATGACGAAGAGTAGAGTTACAACAAATCAGTAATAAAGGAGGGATTGAATATCCCTCCTGAGACTATGAAAAGGAGAAAGAAATGACCGAAGAACTTGCAGTATCGACCGACGAGAATTCCATATCACCTCTTGGTAGCGGTGTATATTGTTCTATTCATGCGGAAACTCAAGAAGAAAGGCTTGATATCTACGATGCAGTAAGCGATAGCAAGTCCCTTGATGATATGGTCGGGAAAGTCATCAATGTTGAGAATGTTATCATTCAGCCCGTGGAGATGGAAGATAATAAGACTGGTGAGCTTGTAAATCGTAATCGTATTGTAATTGTTGACGATAAGGGCGAAGCATACGGATGCACCAGTACTGGTATCGAAACCTCGATGAAGAATCTGTTTGGGATCGTAGGAATGCCGCCGTGGACTCCTGCTATTGCAATGGAGGTTATTAAAAAGCAGGGACGTAACGGCTATAAATTCACTTCGTTGAAACGTCATAAGAAGTAATATCAGTTCCCCACATGGATTATGATCAAGGGCGGGCGTCTACGCCTGCCCTTTCCTATCTAAGGTGGTTATATGACGAAAGCTAACGAAAACGCGCGTGCCAAGGTTAAAGATGCGGAAAGACGGGCACGCGGCAAGATCAAAAGATTGCAGAAAAAAGGTATTAGAACTGGTTCGATTTCACCGTTTAAAAATGTAGACCAATCAAATACTCGGGAGCTTAATAGATATTATAATTCGTTGGAAAAATTTATCTCACGATCTACTAGATTTGTAGCTGGTGCAGATGGCACCCCCATACCTTACAATGCATATAGGGATTATCGCAGAGTTGAGAAAGAGTGGAATAAGGTGCATAACAAATATTGGCGTAAGTTTGCGGATCAACCGTTTTTAACTGCGTATGGTGAAACCGATACGACTATGGGTATGAGATCGCGAATGGGACATGTTAAAGGTTTACCATACGGTGATATCGATTATGAGCGCATGACTCCTGCTGATAAGATTCGATCATTGAAAGATTTGCAACGTAGAAAAAAAGCTCTTGAAACTGAGATATCTCCATCTTATCAACGTAAGCGTACAAAAGAGCTTCGCAAAAATATGTTAGAGTTTGCTCAATATCTTAATAATCCTAAGATTGTAAATGCGATTAAAAAACTTACAAATGAGCAGCTTTTTGTATTGCAGAATTTTACAGATTTTGTACCTTTATTTTACCATCGTTATAATGGCAGTGTGGACGGACAAAATGACACTGTTACAGATGCGATGGAGGACGAGGCGATGAACGATCATCTTTTGATGACTATAGAACAAGTTAAAGCGTCTGCCCCAAAGGCAAAACGTAGTGATATCAAGATTAAAGGACAGAATAAAAAAGATAAGACTAAGGGTGTGAAAAATAAGACTGCGAAAACATTATCGCGTGAGTATAACGAAAGAAATTTTGTTGAGAACTCATCGAAATACAGTGCAGATTTACGCGGTTTTGTATAATGGACTATGTGGCTGATTTCGAAACGACTACTGATAAAAATGATTGTCGTGTTTGGGCTTGGTGTATTTGCGAAGTTCAGAACCCAGATAACATAACATTTGGCAATAGTATGCAATCGTTTCTTTCGTACTGCGAAACAAACGGAGGCACGTATCATTTTCACAATTTAGCATTTGATGGAGAATTTATAATTTGGAACTTATTTGATCGGGGGTTTGCATATTCCGAGAAAGCCATTACTAAGTCGTTTAAAACATTGATATCTGCTCAAGGTAAGTTTTATCAAATGTCGATATGTTTTGAAAAAAAGTCTAAGAAGAAAAGTAAAACAGCCGTTTTTAAGGATAGTTTAAAAAAACTTCCAATGAGTGTAGCTAATATTGCACAATCATTTATGCTTAAAATGCACAAGCTTGAATTGGATTATGATACTTATAGGCCTATAGGACACTTGCTCACGCCCCATGAGCGTGATTACATCAGAAATGACGTTGTTATTGTAGCCCAGGCATTGCAGGTGCAGATGGATAAAGGGCTTACGCGTTTAACTATTGGTGCAGACGCGTTGAATCAATACAAAGATATTATAGGCTCTAAATGGTCTGATCTTTTCCCTGTTTTGCATGTTGAAATGGATGCAATGATAAGAAAAGCATATCGAGGGGGATATACGTTTTGTAATCCACGTTATCAAGCAGACGATGATCATCAAGAAAGATGGATAGGTGACGGTAGTGTATATGATGTTAACAGTCTATATCCCGATGTAATGTATCATAGAAAACTCCCCATCGGGTTTCCTGTTTATTTTAGAGGAGAATATAAGCAAAACGATCAATATCCTTTGTACATTCAATTTCTTACATGCGTGTGCGATATAAAAGATGGATATCTCCCGACTTTGCAGATAAAAAACAATCCGTTTTATTGTGAGACTGAATATGTTTACAACACTGAGGGCACAATTGAGCTTGCAATGACTAACATAGATCTTGAGGTTCTTTATGAACATTACGATGTTACGGTTATCAGTTACAACGGTGGCTATATGTTCAGGCAGGCAACAGGTTTGTTTTGTGAATATATAGATTACTGGATGCACATAAAAGAGACTACCACAGGTGGACAGCGTCAAATTGCGAAACTCATGCTTAACGCCCTATACGGAAAATTCGCGACTAACCCTGATGTAACTTCTAAAATTCCGTATATAAAAGATGATGGCTCCGTTGGTTATAGGTTAGGCGAAAAAGAAATGCGCGACCCAGTTTACACCCCTATGGGTTGTTTTATAACAGCTTGGGCTAGGTATAAAACTATCACAGCTGCACAATCGGTTTACGATAGATTCGCTTATGCCGATACGGATTCTATTCATGTCGTAGGAACTCAGCCTGTAGAATGCATAGAAGTACACCCAACCAAACTAGGAGCATGGAAACATGAATGCAATTTCGATAGAGCGAAGTATGTGCGCGCTAAAACTTATATTGAGCATGTTGTATCAGTAGGCGCATATGTTGATGATATTTATACCATGAAGAAAGTAACCTCATATCTAGATGTAAAATGCGCGGGCATGCCCGATCATTTAAAAGAAAAGGTTACGTTCGATAATTTTAAAAGAGGATTGAAACTAGATGGGAAATTACGTCCGTGTCATGTACGCGGTGGCATAGTATTTGAAAGTACTACTTTTACATTAACTTAGGAGGTATTATGATTGAAAGATCTATTAGGCTCAAAGAGGAAGATTACGAGATTCTCGTCGATATCGCAGAAAGCGAGAACGTAACCGTATCTGCATTGATAAGGGTAGCAATACAGCGCCTTATTCGAGAATTCAATGATTGTGTTGATTTAGTGGATTATATGAATAATGATTGATAATGACCAGTGCATAATTATATAGTGTGTTTACGGTGATACCCTAACCGTCAGCGTCGATGACCTAGCGGGTGCCAACTGTGAAAAGTTCCGCGAGCGATCAATTCCGATGGTAAGGAAAGCAACGCGGGATAGGAAATTATCACTGTACGCTCAGCCCGTCATGGTTCAAAGACACATGGCGGGCTATCTGTTTAGGAGGATGAAATTGGACTTGAACGAGGAAAACATTGTAGATTGGTTGCGTGAAAGAATAGACGATGACGAATTCGATACGGCTGCTTCGTTTATCAATAATGTTCTTGAAGAAAACCGCAGCGGACGTGCCTATCGTGAAACATCCGAAGCAAAAATGAAGGAATATGACGATCGTATTAAAGATTACGACGGAAAACTTCAAGAGCAAAAGGCTAAAAACTACGATCTGCTGATGCAGATTCCTGCCAACGATCATATTGACGGTGATGGCGTAGTGGTCGAGGATGTTAGCGATGATGGAGAAGTGTATCATATCGACAATCTTTTTGTAGATGATGATGACGAAACCGAAAGGATGAAATTTTAATGGCAGTTAAAAAAGTACAAACTTTGCAAGCTAATAACGCTCAGATTCTTAACGCAATTCGCGTTGATGCATCTTTGGCTTATCAGCAGCGTATTCCAGCGGCTACTCAGGGAGATATTACAGAAACAGTTAATAACCTTGTCCAATATCGACCGATGATGAACGAGTTCGTTGATGCTCTTGTTAATCGTATCGGAGATGTGGTTATCAAATCTAAAACTTGGAGCAATCCGCTTGCACAGTTCAAACGTGGCATGATGCAGTACGGAGAAACTATCGAAGAACTTGCAACGTCGCTTTTGCAAGCTAAGCGATATGATCCGAACCGTTGCTATGAGGATGTGTGGAAGTGCAATCCCCCTGATGTAATGAGTAACTTCCATTCCATCAATCGACAAGATTATTACGATCTTACTGTTAACGATATGCTTTTGCGCCGTGCTTTTCTAACCGATTACGGGCTGCAAGATCTAGTTGGCCGTATTATGGAAACGCCTTATACGTCTGATTATTGGGACGAATATTTGATTATGAAGAACCTTTTTGTTGAGTTTGCTCGCAACAACTGGTTCTATAAGATTCAAGTTCCAGACGCTGCATCTGCTACGACTCGTGCAGACAAGCAGGATAAGGCGATGGCTATCACGGAAGCTGTACGCGCACAGGCCGCAAAGATGAAATTCATTTCGACTGATTGGAACGCGGCAGGAGCGCCGACGTATACGCGACCAGAAGAATTGGTTCTGTTTGCAGAACCCGAGTTTATCGCAATGCTCGATGTTAACGTTATCGCATTCGCGTTCAATGCATCGGCTGCGGATATCAATCTTCGAGTTGTTGAAATCGATGATTTCGGAATCGATGGTTGTCAAGCCATCCTAGCAGACCGTGACATTTTCATGTGCGCCGATACTTTGATTGATTTCGAAAGCATCCGTAATCCTAAACAAATTTCGTGGAATTATTTCTTGCATCATCACGGGATCTATTCCATGTCTCGTTTTGTAAATGCAATAATGTTCACTACCGAAGCGGGTAGTAGCGTATCCGTTCCTACTATCGCCATTACAGGGGTTACTGTGGATTATGCAACCGTTGACGGTGTAAAGCCTGAATTCGCTCCTAAGGGAGAACGTACCCGACTTGTTGCAACCGTAGCAGGGACTGTAACGCCTACCAATCCTGATTACGTTGTACCGCAATCGGTTACGTGGGTGATTACTGCCACTGAGGGTAAGAAACTTAAAACGGGAACGTTTATCGATGCAGAAGGTGTATTGCACGTTGCTGAGGACGAGGAGAACACCTTTGTAACCGTTACTGCAACGTCTACGTTCGTTGACCCCACAAAGCCAATGGCCGACCAGGATTACAAGACCGTTAATTTCAATGTTGGCATTGGCGCAAAGTACACGCCTAGCGCATAGTAAAAGCTTAATAAGTGTTAGGAGCAATACATGGCAGAGTTTCCAAATCTTCCAGATGATATTTATCAGTATCAAAACCAGTTCAATTACTCGGTATGGACACCTGATACTGTTGTAACTTGTTGTAATGTGCCATGGGATAGCTCTTATCGTGATATTGTGCGGTTCGATAGCGATCAAGCAAGGGAGGAATATTTTTCCTCCCTTGCGGGTTACTCATTCAGAGTTAATGGAATGGTGTATTTACGATATAATGACCCTATACGAGTAAACATACCATTCCATGAAGTTAATTCGTGCAATTATATAATCGTAAAAAATAAATTGCAGCCTGTACCGAATGCAACGCAACCAGATACTTTTTATTATTTTATTAAAGATGTGCAATACATCGCGCCCAATACTACGCAACTTAATGTTCAACTTGATATATGGCAGACATACTATAATCGTGTTTCGTTCAATTATTGTTATGTAAACAAGGGTCATATTGGCATTGCGAACTCTAATTCTGATTTGACAAACCTTAGAAGTTATCTTACCGATACAGAAGGCATGAATATCGGAGACGAATACGATATTGTTCATCAAGAATTTGTAAGTTATCAAGGCGAACAACCATTAGTAGTTATTGTAAGCTCTACATCTCTAACCTCAGATTGGGGAGATGTTTCCAATCCGCATCTCAATACGTCTAGTGGGTCTCGCAATGACGGAATGCCGAGCGGTTCTGATGTTTGGGCTTGCACATCATCGGATTTTTTGAAGCTTATGGATGCACTGTCTGATGCTCCTTGGGTTTCCCAGGGTATTTCTTTGGTAACAATAGTACCTGCAAAATTCGCAAATATCAGTAATTCTGAATCGGTTAACGTACATGGCGCTACACTTTTCAGGATATTGTATACATCCGATATAATTGAGTACGATATTATAGATCAGGTATGGGATAAATTCGACATTCCCGAACGTTACAAAAATTTATACAAGTTCTACACCTCGCCGTATACATGCATAGAAATGACTGCATTAAATGGTGGCGAACTTGTGCTTAAACCTGAATGTTTGGAAGTGACTAGACTCGCAGATAATTATGGGTACACGCATGAAAATGCTATATATTTGCAATATGATGTTTGCATGTGCCCTCCACAGATTCGTATTCTTGCTACGATAAACAATTATAATGGTTATGGTTCGCAAAATCAGATTATAAACTTTTTCGATGCATTGGGAGAATATCGTTCAACTACATTGAGAAGCGGTGAGGGTTTCGACATGTCGTTGATATTGGATAGTTTTCCGCAAATACCTATCGTCAACAACATGTACCAATACTATCTTGCAAGCACCGTTAATTCCAGGAACTACTCCTTTGCTGCTGCTGATTGGTCGCAACAGAAAGCGTTGACTGCTGCATCGCTTTCGTACAATCAGGCTAGCGCCAATATGGAGAATGCTCTTGCGAATCAACAAGTAGCCAATCAAGCAAACTGGGCTTTGTCTGGAATTTCTCAGGAAAAGAATCTTTGGAACGGTGTGCAAGGTGCCGCTTCTAGCGCTGTAGGAGCATTGGGGAACGTAGGAAGCGGAAACGTAGGAGGTGCTCTTGCCAATTCCGCTAATGTCCTCGGTAATGTGGTTAACACGGGGCTTAATGCCGATTGGATAAATAGGACTACTGCAACGCAAGTAGGTGCAGCTACGCAAAGCACGCTCAATAACGTAGCAAATCAAGGGTATATGCGAGATACCAATTACGATTATGCTAATTTTGCTGCTCAAGGTGATTACGAGACAGCTATTCAGGGTATACAGGCGAAAGTACAAGATGCTAAGCTTACGCAGCCATCGACAAGCGGGCAAAATGGCGGAGATGCTTTTAATCTAAGCAATGGGTTTTGCGGCGTACTCTTTAAATGGAAAAGATTAAAGTCTAATTTTATGGTGCAGATAGGTGAATTTTGGCTACGTTACGGGTATTATGTTAACAGATGGATTATCCCTCCTGCTGATTTGAAATGTATGAGCAAGTTCACATATTGGAAAATGCAGTATGTTAGTCTTGATTCTTCACCTATGCCCGAAGTTTTTAAAGAGGGTATTAGAGGAATTTTTGAAAAGGGTGTGACTGTTTGGAACAATCCAAATGAAATGAATAAGATTGATTTTGGTGATAACAAGCCTATAGACGGGGTGAGATATTAATGGGTTTCATGGAGGATGTAGACGCAAAGGCAGGCGAAAAACAGTTTCGCAAACGAAACAATGTTTGGCAATCTGCTGAAATGAATAATTTGCAATACCGAATGTACTATGAAATGCTAGAGCAAATGGCATGTTCTATTTACAGATGGGAAGGATTACCCCCCGAGATAGATCAACGTTTTCTAGAACTTACTTTGTTTAACAGAGGTATGAGTTTGTTTTTCTATGATGAAGATTATAATGCATTCTTCTCAACCATGGGTGCTCCATCAGGCCAAATAAATATGTACATGAATCCGACTAAATATCTTGCATACGGACCAAATGGTTTTTATAAACGATTAGATGCTACTGATTGTGTTCCCATTTGGAATAACTATCTTCGTCGCCCTGATATAAACGCAATGAGGATATATGCTCGCAGATTAGCCGATATCGATAGAACCATAGATGTTAATCTTATGTCACAGAAAATGCCTATTTTCGTTATGGTTCCAGAGTCGCAAAGGTTGACTACCCAGAACCTTATGAAACAGTACACAGGTAATGAACCTATAACTATAGGTGTAGATGGAATGTTCGACCCGAATATGATGACATATTTAAATAGTGGCGCTCCTTTTATCACCCCTGAGCTTCTTAAAGCCAAGCAAACTATTTGGTCTGAGATTATGACCTATTTTGGAATTGAGAATACCAATGTTTCTAAGGCTGAGCGTGTTCAATCTGCTGAAGTCGAAGCTAACAACGGGCAAATTGAGGCATGCCGCCTCATACGTTTGAATTGCCGCCGTGAAGCATGTAAAATGATAAACCGCAGGTATACCGAGATGCAAGTTTGGTGTGACATGAATAAAGACATATCGAGTGAGAATTACAACATGCTTGTGTCTGTCAACCCTGACGAGGATGAAGGGGTGTTATAATGGCTATCTTCACTATTGAACTCGGAACCCTTATAAACAGTGGTTTCGATCTCCAAATGGATAAACCTACCTCTTATCCTCTTTTCGATGAGTCTTATCGTGAGGGATTGAATAACAAAATATACGATCATTACGAATTCAGGGAAATAGGTTTAGAAACTCCTGCACTTTTTCGTAAATTTTTATTACGAAAAATGCGTGAGATAATGCCGTATTACAATCAACTTTATAAATCGGCTCTATTCGAGTTCGACCCATTTAATAATTATGATATGACAAGCTCAGGAAGAAGTACTAGAGACACATCAGAAGATAGAAAAATCAACAGATCTGAAAAAGCAGAAACAGTAGCAGATAGTACGACTGAAAGCAATACTAATAGTACTGCTAGAACCCTTAATAGTTCTACACCTCAAATGCAGCTTGCAGGTAATGAAGATTATGCTACTAGTATAGTTGATTCTAATAGCTTGACAAATGCAGATGGAAGCAGTTCTCAAACAAGTACGGCAAATCAAAACATGGTTGATGACATGAATTTGACGGGAAACAACGTCGATGAGTATATTAACAAAGTAAGTGGTATTACGGGTATCACCAAGTCCAACGCCTTAATGCAATTTAGGGAAACACTGCTTAATGTCGATATGCTTGTAATAGACGAGTTGAACGAATTATTCATGGGTATTTACACTGATTATTGGAACGCATTTTAAGGAGGTGAAAATAATGGCTTATTGGCCGTATAGATTGGGCTGCAATTGGCCTCCATGCCAAATCACGGTTCCGTTAGTATACGATGAATCTCTTTCTGCCATAGAACAAATAGGAGTTCTTTATGGACTGATCGAACAGATCAACACTTCTTTTGAAGGTTTAGTTACGAATGAAATGTTTCAAAAATTCGTTGACTATGTGATACAAGATCAGATTGACCAAACGAATGATCTTAAAAATTACACAGATGATGAAGTAGATAACGCAGTTTCATATCTTGAAGATCTGATCAGAAAAATAACCGTTGGAGAAGTAATAGTATACGATCCGTCTACAGGCTTCAAGAAAACTGTTGAAAAAGCTTTATCTCACAGTTACAATGATCTTCGTTATTATGCTATGTCGTGGGATGAATGGGGTGATGTAGTTCAAACAGATGAATACAACACTTGGGATAAGGTCGATACTTATCTTTATTCTGAACCAGTAACATCAGAGGGATACAGTAATATTCGTTCTGTTGATTTATTCAATAGGATATTGTTCAAGAACGATTCAAAGCCTAGATAGGAGAAACTATGGCATTCACAGCGTCGGGGGAAACTCCGAACCTACATCTACCGCAATGGGAGGGAACCGACACTCCCGCAGTGCGAGAAGATTTCAATCAGTCTTATCAAATCATCGATACGGCTGTTACTGAGAATAAAAATGCGATAAGCGGAAACACCGCAGATATCACTACTTTGAAAAACTCAGTCAACACGAATACACAGAACATTGCAACGCAACAGAAATGGTTTGGAAACCTCGGTGTGACTTCTGAGGGGTCAGCGACTAATCTTAAAACGCAGATCGATAAGAACACGTCAGATATTGCAGAGTTGAACGAAAGTCAAGCCGAGCAGGACAACCGAATCAGTGACGCGGTAAACACTGCAAACACGGCATCGACTACGGCAACAAACGCTAAAACGGCGGCGGATGAGGCGAAAGCAAGCGCCGCTGAGGCTTTGTCCACGGCACAAAGCGCAAATGCAACAGCATCGAGCGCGAAAACCACCGCCGATGCTGCTGATGAAAAAGCGACTTCCGTTCAAACTGCTGTAGTGCAAGCTCAGTCAACAGCCGATTCCGCACTGTCTACTGCAAACTCTGCTACTACCAATATCAACGATTACAAAACCACGATGCAAAATGTAAAGGTGACCAATGATAATAACTTCATCGGTAATACTTTGTTTACTATTAGTGGTGCGTGGCGATGGAAATGGACTAACGGAACATTGCGAATCATTCTAAACGGAGCAGTAGGTGCTGCATCTGGACGGCATACGATTCTAACCATCCCTGCTTCCGCTGGTTTTCGATTCGATATCGGAGCTAAAACGGAAGTCGGCTACGGTTACCTTATGAACTCTGACGGTTCGAACGTCGTTTACATCGCATCTGCCGATACTAGCGGCGTGGTAACCATTGAAACGTACACGACGACAGCATCTTCTTATTGGGCAGACATTACTTTAGTTTGCGCGTGCATTAACAGAGGTTAATTATGGCTACCCGCGAACTGATCATAAACTATGCTATGTATGCAATAGGAGAAGTTGAAAGTCATTGGACATGGAACAGTGTAACATACTATGATGGCGTTTCTTCTATCATAACTATAGGAATGATGCAGAACGCGGGTACTCATGCCCAAAGATTACTAAAAATAGTGCATGATAAATATCCTGATGAATGGGCTATCATCGAAAGCGGAGCACCCAATTTAGCCGATAACGTTATTAATTGGCCTGAGGATTGGAACACATGGGCTAGCCGTTATTTGACTCAAGAAGAAGGGGAGACTCTATCCTCTATATTAGGTAACGATAATTGCAAAATGGCACAACAAGAATATTGGAGCACTATCGCATCGCAATATATAGACAGCGGGTTAGCAAGAGGGTTTTCACTTGATTATCCAAAGCAGATGATATATTACATGTGCATGTATCATCAATCGCCCGCATCTGCAAACAGCGTAGCCGATTCAGCAGGTGGAAGCGCAACGCTTCAAAAACTGCATACAACCCGTGCGAATCATTATATTCTAGGTCAGTATACGAATAGGTACAACACTATATACAATCGTTTGTCTGATTGGGACGGTGAAAGCAACCCGCCTGATTTTGGGCAAATAGGGGATTATAAACCAGGCGACAACCAACCTCCGATAACGGAAGCACCGTCTAAGCTCGGTTACATTATACAGGTTGGCAATGATCTTTACCTGTATGGAAAAGAAGAATATAAAAACGGCGTTGTATTCGTTGCAGCAGGTGGTCAACGGTGGATTAACGGCTACAACGCAAACGGTGAAAACATTGAAGGGGGAAATACTGGTGGAGGGAGCAGCACTGATAATGCTAAAACTATAGACTGGGCTAGACAGTATTTAGGGCAGTGGTCATATATTTACGGTGGCGATAGATACAATCCTGCTGCATCAGGCGGAACCGATTGCTCGGGTTTTACGCATGCGGCATACTGGATAGTTCGTGGAATAGAAATAGGCGGATATACGGGTGCACAATACACTTCAGATGCTATGAACACTATATGGGAGGGTTCATCATGGAGTGATGTTCCGTGGTCTGAAATGGTTGCAGGAGATATTGTACTAATGTCACGCGACACAACCGATTATACAAGCGGAACAGGATCGCATGTTGCATTGTATACTGGTACTGGGTCTGTATGTATAGATGTTGGTTCTACTCCTTGCCCAACTGAACGGGATATCACTTTTTACAATGCTATAGCTATCTGTATTAGGAGGGTGAAATAATGGCAGATAATAGCATGTATTGGGATGGGCACGACATTCTTACAATGAATGCAATGTTTATGTTCGTAATCGGAGGGCGCGGAACTGGTAAAACATATGATACTAAAAAGAAACGCATAAAGCATTTCATAAAAACAGGAAAAGAATTTATTTATCTTAGAAGATATAAGACAGAATTTGAGGATAAATCTATATTCTTCGCAGATCTTTTAGAAGAATTTCCAGAATGGGAATTTAAAGTAGAAGGTATGAAGTGCTATATGAGGCATGTTACGGAGGACGATAAAAAACCTGAAAAATGGAGATTAGTCTGCTACCTTATAACTCTTGCAAATGCTCTAACTAAAAAATCTGTTCCATACCCTAATGTAGATTACATTATATTTGATGAATTTATTATAGACAAAGGTAATATTCATTATCTTAATAACGAAGTAAAACAGTTCCAAGATTTTTATAACACTGTAGATCGTTTTCAAGATAGAGTAAAAGTTATGTTTCTTGCAAATGCCGTTTCTATTGTTAACCCGTATTTCATAGCATACAAGTTAAAGCCAAGAAAAAATGCTAGATTTTTACGGGCACATAAAGGGTATATGGCTGTAGAAATGGTTGACAGTGAGAAATTCCGTCAACATGTAGACAACACACGATTCGGTCAAATGATAAAAGGCACATCATACTATGATTATGCGGTAGGCAATACGTTCCATGATTCTCATGATCGTTTCATACAGAAAAAGAGTGAAGATGCAAAATTCTTTTTTGCTCTTAAATTCGACAATCATACTGTAGGTATATGGGTGGATTATACAAGCGGATGTTATTATGTTTGTAATAAATATCCCAATGATTGTTTAACGTATGTTTTGACAAAAGATGATATGGAACCAAATCTTTTGATGATCGATAGATCAAGTGCTCTTTTAAAAAGCGTTAGAAAACTCTATATGCAGGGTTCAGTATTTTTCGATAAGATAACCACACGTGAATTCTTTAATAACGTGTTGGATTATCTTAATATCAGATAGTAAGGAAAACGAGGTGGTTTCATGGACGTTAATACCGTTGTTTCTATTATTGGTAGTGTGGGCTTCCCTATCGTTGCTTGCGTGGGTATGTTCTACCTGTATGATCGCACTCTTAAAGAGTTTACGGCTTCTATTAACAGCATCACAACAGAGATTAAAGATCTTAACGAAGGTTTTAAAAGCCTTAATCAAGAGTTTAAAGAACTTAAAGAAGATTTGAAAGAGGTTCTGATAGAACTGAAAGTGAAAGATGCTGATCATGCTTAAAGGTATAGACATAAGTTCATGGCAAGAAAACATAGATCTATTGGGAATGCCGATAGATTTCGTTATCGTCAAAGCTACCGAGGGTACAGGATATGTGAATCCGTACTGCGATCCGAAAGTCCAGCAAGCAAAGAAGATAGGACTAAAATGGGGATTTTATCATTACTTGACCATTGGAAACGAAAGCAATGCTGTAAACCAAGCAGATTATTTTTACGAAAATTGCAAAAACTACTTCAATGAAGGAATACCATGCGTTGATTGGGAAGGGAAAGGTTCTCCAAGCGGTTATTATGGAAGCGGGGCGGTTAATGCATTCGTGCGAAGAATACACGATCTTACGGGTGTATGGCCGTTAATATACTCTTGGCCGTCTTGGTTCAATAATGGTGGAGTGGAATCGAACTGCGGGAGATGGATTGCTTCGTATCCATCGGTTACCAATCCCTCACTCGATTATGACCCAGGAGAAGTTCCTGCTACAGATGGTCTTGTTGCAATGTGGCAGTTTGCAAGCGATGGACGCGTAAACGGTTATAACGGTAATCTCGATCTAAACCACTTCTTCGGTGATCGCTTCGCATGGGATGCTTATGCGCATGCAAGTTCTGTCAGTTCAAATGATGATAAAAATAATGAGGTGTCGGTACTCGAAAACGATGATTACATTGTAACAGTCGAGAAAAAGTAGTTGACATGACAAGTGGGTTATGATACTATATTGAATGTAGTAATAACCCACTTTAAGGAGCGTACAATGATTTTTGACATGATGAATGATAGTTGGTTGATCTATGATCGGAGCAGCGGTTTTTTCTTGAGATTCGATGACGAGTTTTCAGTCACTAAGATAATAAAAAGTTTTAATATAAAAGATTACGTAATAATTAAAAGCACAAACGATGCATTAGTAATATCTGTATACAAAAAGGATGAATTGCTTTATAAAGAAGCTTTTAATAGAACGGAGGAATAATGTGCTCCTCGTTAAATGACTTTGAGAAAACATGTCTTGCATTTTGTATAATAACATTTGCTTTTTTCATATATAGCAGTGACGGGCAGTTTTTAATTCTTACAATGATCGGGTGGATATGCTACACACTTGAATATATTTTTTCGATCATCAATTATAAAAAGGACGGAAAAAATGAATGATTACACAATAGATGTAGACGAATTAAATAAAATGCGCGAATTTGAAACACCTCAAGAACCGACATATGGTTTAATAGATTCAGAAATGACTACGCAAATATGTAATATTCGAGATGACATTGAAGTACTACAGAATAACTATATCTGGTTAAAAACAGAATTAAGCAAACGCATTGATGATATCAATGATTTAACATTAGCTCATGATCGAAAAATCATACAAATTAATTCAGATATTAAACAGGTCTTTGCGGCTTTAAAGAATATAAGATCAGATACCGAAAAGATGCAAATTTATTTATCTGTACTGATAATTACTAACGGTTTGACGTTTGGAGGATTGGTAGCATGTCTGATAAATACATTCCTTTAGACGGTGAAATTTATGAATATTGGAACGATGGTGAATGCCTTAGAACATTCAATACGAAAGAATCTGCGATACGGCACTACAGACTACAAGCGTCTAAACATCCTAACTCCCTACATACTATATTCCTAGTACAACCGAAAAGAACTGCAATTATACAACATCTACCATAAGGACACATTATGCAAGTTATTAATTTTGCAAATGCCTATGCAATAATGGGCGACTATAATGGACGAAAACCTGAAGTAAAAAAGCTCTGGAAGTATTTAGCAGCTTTTGATAAATATAAGCCAACAGAAAATGTTCCGTTTCCATCGCATATTTTAGACACAGATTTTAATGATTATGGCAGGCTTTTATGGGCATGTTTAGTTATTATGTATGGCAATTATGGTATATCTCCTAGATGTGGTTGGATAGAAGATACACATGCAGCCAAAAATTTTGTACGAGACCTGTTAAAGGAAATGTGATGAAAGAACAGATTCAAAAAGTAAGATTGAAAGATATTTTGTATACTGTTATCGGATTATGGGTTGTTAAGCAGGGTTCAGAAGTTGTGCTGTCCTCAGCTAATTGTCTTGAAACTACTATATGTTCATATGAAAAGTATAGAAATTATTTTGTTACACAGATCATTTCTAGTGATGAAACAACTCACATTTATATACGTGCGGATGGCAAGAAGATTAAGAAATAAAATTATGTGCGCCTGAATGATGTTAGAAATCGTTAAGATTTTTTGGCATAAAAATTCTGGCGCGCAGAGTGT
>OGXK01000676.1_pt1 | contig 17828 bp, 19 predicted proteins | sample 1576261 | NCBI WGS metagenome assembly OGXK01 (sample SAMEA3541581, study PRJEB24748) | human gut metagenome | biome: human gut; feature: human-associated habitat; material: faeces | place: China | collected 2012 | reverse complement strand
TCCTGTGACAGACCACGCATTTTACGGAGCGCCGCAATGGCGATCCCAAGCTGTACGAAACGGTCACGATTTTTGAAGGAAACTTCTTTGCTCATGCGGTGTCCTGCCTTTCTGATGATAAGCAAATTATACGGTTTCCCAAATCTCTTTTCTGTATGTATCAGAGTGCTATTGATTTAATTAGTAAGCAATATTATAGTATAGGAAAGCACATGACGGAATTGGTGAGTTGCGAAATAGAGAGAGGACGCAGTTATGGAGAACTATTGTTGTGCGATTATAGGTCAGCATCCCATGCGGTTTCCGTGGGGCTTTGATGAAGAAGATGCTAAATGCCGCCGAATGAAACTGGAACTGGCTCAGTGTATTATGGAACTGCGTCAATGTGGAGTGACAGAATTTCAAGTTGCCTGTGACCCCGGCGTGGGACTGTACGCCGGGGAAATCGTCAATATCACAAAGCAGAATAACGAGGCCATGCGCCTTGTCTGCGTGACACCCTTTGAGGAACAAGCTACCAAGTGGACGCCGCAGCTGCGTGATCGTTATTTTGATATGTTGGCGGACTGCACCGACCTTTCCTGTGTAGACTATCAGGAGACACCTAACGCACAGCTTATGGCTTATCGGCGGATCGTCAAGCAGTCTGATATGTTGCTGGCCGTATATGACACTGAACTTGCCAGCGGTAGCGCAGAGGACAAGGCTATGACCTATGCCCTTGCGTTGGGGAAGCCAACCCTGCTGATCCACCCTAATACATGGAAAAAGAAATGGCTGAATGTTGTAAAACGTGAAGGCGAGTAGCATATTCAAAAATTTTATCCATCCTCATACTTTAGAACGATTTACATTTCGTAAAGTTGCGGATATAATTATTATGAATCAGTATGAAGCGAAAAACTTATGATGAGGGGCGCGCCCCTCATCCCGTGTGTACACACGGGATGATACCGCTCTGTAACCTGTGGACTTTGCCCGCTGCGGTCAGGCGGGCATGAACAAAACCTGACCACCATACAAAGGAGGACATACCATGAAAAAACGCATCGGGAGTCTGCTGCTTATTTTGGCCTTGTGCATGACGCTGCTGCCCACGGCGGCACTGGCGGAGGGAGAGACAATAAAGGAAGTCAACTCTGCCCCGGAACTCAAAAATGCCATCGAAACTGGCTCAAATAGCATTGTCAAGCTGACAGCGGACATTGAAATCAGCACCACGCTGACGGTCAGCCGCGCTGTTACCCTCGACCTGAACGGCAACGTGCTGAAAAGGACCGACACCGGCAGAGTGATTGAGGTACAGGACAATGGCAATTTGACGCTGACGGACAGCACCCCCAGCGCCACGCACAGTTTCAAGGTTGACGAGAGCACAAAACTCTGGATACTGGACAAGACAAACGGCACGAACACTGTCAACGGCGGCATCATCACCGGTGGCAACACCGTTGGAAATACCGGCGGCGGCGTGAGAATTGTATCCGGCGGCGCCTTCACCATGACCGGCGGCAATATCGTAGGCTGTACAGCCGGTGCCGGCGGCGGTGTGGATGTGAGGGGAACCTTCACCATGACCGGCGGCAGCATTGCAGGCTGCGTTGCTACTAATGGCAGCGGCGGCGGTGTGTTTGTGGAAGATGGGGGCACTTTCGCCATGACCGGCGGCAGCGTTGCGGGCTGTACGGCTGTATCCCGAAACATGCGCGGCGGCGGCATTTGCAACGCAGGAACCACTACGCTGTCCGGCTCGGCAAAAATTCAGAACTGCCATGTACAAACCGATGGATATGGCGGTGGCGTTTTTAGCGCATCCAGGAAAAATCTAACTGTCAATCATGTGGAAATCACCGGCTGTACAAGGGGTAAGATACCGGACGCAATGCATTTTAAAAACGGCACTGTCAGCGGCGGCATATTTGACGGTGAGGTGACGAATCAGGGCGGCACCATCAGCAGCGGTACATTCAACAGCAGAGTGGTCAATGAAGGTAACATCGAGAACGGCATGTTCAACGGCGAAGTGGTCAATCAGTCGAACTGTACCATCAAGGACGGTACGTTCAAGAACACGGTGGATAATTTCGGCACCATCGGAGGCGGCACATTTACCGAAACAAGCACCGTGAATAATGAGGGCACCATCGAGAAAGGCGAGTTCAGCGGCAAGGTGGAGAACCAAACCGGCGGCACCATCGGAGGCGGCACATTCAGCGGCACGGTGGAAAATGCAGCTAAAGGCAAAATCACCGATGGCACATTTACCGAAACAAGCACCGTGAATAATAAGGGCACCATCGAGAAAGGCAAGTTCAGCGGCACGGTGGAGAACCAAAACGGCGGCACCATCGGCGGTGGTATGTTCAGCGGCACGGTGACAAATAACGGCACCATCAGCGGCGGCACATTTGCCGTGACCTTTGAAACCGAGGGCGGCAACACCGTGCCGGTGCAGAACATCCTCAACGGACAAAAAGCCACCAAGCCTGACGATCCCACCAAAACCGGCTATGCGTTCGATGGGTGGTACACAGAGGAAGCCTGCACCAATCTGTATGAATTCACTACCCCTGTGACAAACGTATTGACCCTCTACGCCAAGTGGACGATCAACCAATACACCATCACCTTCAAGCCGGAAAATGGCGATAGAGACACGACCATCACACAGGACTACGGCACGGCCGTCACCGCCCCTGCCAACCCCACCAGGACAGGCTATACCTTCGCGGGATGGGACAGGGAGATCCCCGCCACTATGCCCGCGGAGAACATGACTGTCACGGCCCAGTGGACGGCTGTCGGCTCCAGCAGCTCCGGCGGCGGTTCCTCTTCCTCCGGCGGCAGCAGCCGGGAGGATTGGGAACCGTCCTACGCGGTGTCCACCCCCGGCAAAACGGAAAACGGAACTGTGTCCGTCAACCCGAAAAATGCCGGACAAGGCGACCGCGTGACCCTAACGGTGAAGCCCGATCCGGGCCATGTCCTCGAAACGCTGACCGTTTTAGACAGCAAGGGCAAGGCGCTGCCGCTTACAGATAAGGGCGGCGGAATGTTCACCTTTACCATGCCGAATGGACAGGTGGAGGTCAAGGCCGTTTTCGCGGCGGAGGTCAAAACCGCGTCCTTCCGGGATGTTCCCGTCGACGCTTATTACTACGACGCGGTGAAGTGGGCGGCGGAGAAGGGGATCACCACCGGTCAGGCCGACGGTCTGTTCGGCTCTAACCGGTCCTGCACCCGTGCACAGATCATCACCTTCCTGTGGCGGGCCGCCGGTTCTCCCGTGGTGAATTACGCGATGGAGATGGGGGATGTTTCCGCTGACGCTTACTATGCGGAGGCGGTTCGCTGGGCGCTGAGCCGGGGTATTACCTCCGGTACCGGCGGCGGGGCCTTCTCGCCGGACGACGCCTGCACAAGAGCGCAGGCTGTGACCCTCCTCGCCCGTGCGCTGAGCGCCAAGGCGGGCAGTGCGGCGAACTTTACCGACGTCCCCGCTGACGCTTACTACGCACAGGCGGTGTCCTGGGCCGTGGAGAACGGCATCACCACCGGCGTGGGCGGCGGACGCTTCGACCCCAACGCCACCTGCACCCGTGCACAGATTGCAACATTCCTGTATCGGCTGTATCTCAGCAGATAAGAAACCGGACGGTAGAGAGCCGTCAGCAAAGCGTATATAAAATGGAAACCGCAGGGCGGCTCCTTCACGGAGTCTCCTTGCGGTTTTCTTATATACAAGTCGGTCATAAAGTTGCAAAAGGCGACATTTAATGGCATTATGCGGCATTTATTGTAGACCATTGTAGAACGATTATATGACACAAATCGGAAATTATCGTGTATGATTGAGTTACGGAGGATACGGATGTTTTCAAAGGCTTTCAACTTTACTATCGCACACCCGGCACTCTCCCGCTATCCCGCTTTTGCGGCTGAAACAGAATATCAGGGCATTCCTAACGGCTGGATGAAAAACTGTTAAATCCAGCGCATAGCATAGGTCTTACGCAAAAAAGACTTGCCACTGGCCGAGAGGCCCGCCTGTGCTGCCCTTTCTCTGTTTTGATCTTCAAATATCACATAGGAGGGGTATCGATGCCTTTGGTTTATTATGTGCCTGAATATGAGCGGGACGCGGAACAGACCCCGTTGGACGCCGAGCGTCTGCTGCGCCTGCTTGGTGTTACCGGAAAGCTGTCTGGTTTCCGCTATGCGGTCTATATGGTTGAGCAGGTTCGGGATCAGCCGGACAATGTGCTGCTTATCACGAAGCGCCTCTATAAGCAGACGGCGGATCATTTCAACACCACGCCGAGTTGTGTGGAGCGCAATCTCCGCACGCTGATCCAGAGCTGCTGGAACCAGCTCGACCATGACTTTCTGAATGTGATCGCCGGTACGCAGCTGCGCCAGCCGCCGACCAATTCTCAGTTCATCGACATGATGGCCGCTTACCTGCGAAACTGATCTTCGCGGAGAAAGGCGGCGCTCTGCCGCCTTTCTCTTTTTATCACTGCGGAAATGTGGCTCAATTTGAGACATATTTCGACACGGTTGCCATTTGGCACAGGCACATTAAAAGGTGTGTCTGTGCGGGCTGGCGACAGTCCGAGAATTGAATAGGTCTATTGGATACATCCGATATGCGCCCGAAAGGAAAGCCGTGCGGGATTGAGCAGGCCATGATCCCAACTTGAGAGAGGAGGTATAGGGGGAGCAGCCTTCCGCGCACAAACAAGCCGTGGCTGGCTTGGGGGCGATGACCCGCATATCGGGGAGATACGATTGTCCAGCCTCAGTCCGAGCGTTGAAACGGCCTTGAAAGGCCGTGAGCCGTCGCAGGCAAAGGGGACAACCTGTGAGAACCGCAGGGGGTGAAATTCCCGTGTAAGGTGTGCCAGCACCGTCCAATATGTTCCTGAAATGTACCTGCCAACAAACAAAACTACATCAAAGGCCGCGCCTGCATGAGGGCGCGGTTTTTGTCGATTTTAGACTGAGAAAAAAGTGCCAGGCAGCCCTACTGCCCGGTTAAATTGTTTTTAGATGGAAATAATGCTTTTAGGGAGGTGCAACCTTGGAAAAGCAAGAAAAGCAACACAAAATTGGAGCTGCAACCTATGTAATCGAGAGAGTGTTTACCAGCAGCAAAACGCCGCAAGAAGTGGTGGCGGAGGAAATCATTACCACGGCTAAAAAAGTCGATTTTTTTGACCACTCAGGAAAGAAAATGGTATAATATTAGTGTAAATGAGTGGTTCCAGAAAGGAGGACATCATGCGGAACCACATCAAACTCGCTGATATTTACTGCCGCTTATCCGATGAGGAAAAGAAACATAAAAACGAGTCCGAGAGCATTACAAATCAACGTGCAATCATTAGGGACTATTGTGAAAAGCACGATATTATCATCGTAAAAGAATTTGTAGACGATGGCTATTCTGGCGGCAATTTTGAGCGCCCTGGCTTTCAAGCGATGCTGGATCATCTTTCGACCGGAAAGGCCAATATGGTCATTACAAAAGACCTTTCCCGGCTTGGCCGTGACATGACGGAATCAAGTTACTACGCAGAACGCTTTTTCCCTGAGAACGGTATTCATTATCTGGCTCCCGGTAATGACTTTGACTCCATGGGAGACAACCTGATGGCACCGTTCCAATTTGCCATGAATGATGTGTACCTGCGTGATACTTCCAGAAAAGTCAAGCAGACATTAGACATGAAACGGAAGAAGGGCAAGTATGCAGCTTGTCCGCCATACGGCTATAAAAAAGCGGAGCGTACCACCGACCAGCTTGTTCCCGATGAAAATACAGCACCGATCGTCCGACAGATTTTTGAATGGGCATCAACGGGACTTTCAACGCGGACGATTGCAAACAAGCTGAACGAACAATGTATCATCCCGCCTTTGAAATACAGGGTTGAATATCGTGATAAATTCACCCCGCAGGGAGCATCCAGAGCGTCAGACTACTGGAACTATACTACGGTTAAGCGTATCCTGCGAAATCGCGTCTATTTGGGACACACCGTACTTGGGAAAACCCGTAAGGTCAATGTGAAGTCCAAAAAGAAAATCTCTATTCCACAGGAAGATTGGTGCTTTACAGAAAATACCCATGAGCCATTGGTGACACAAGAGCAATTTGACCGAGCAGAACATTTCCTCGGAGAAAACACAAAGTCCCATGCGGCCAACCCCGCGTTTCGTCACAGCATTTTTGGAGGAATTGCATACTGCGCTCATTGTGGCACAGCGATGTGTTCCGGCGGTTCGGTCTACAAGGGTGAACGCGCAAAGTATTGGTATCTTGTTTGCAATAACCTGACAAGTCGAACACGAAACCGCTGTGAGCATGGTGCCCGTATCCGGTATGATGACCTAATGGAGATCATTCGCCGGGATCTGAACGAGTTGCTGTCCTTTGATGATGACGATATTGAAGCTATAACCCAAACAGCTATTCAGCAATCCAATGCTGCTTTAGGTGGCGGCGAAGATAAAGAAAAATCATTGGTTAATATTGATACTCAGTTAAAGCGTATCGTGAAAATGATTGAACGGGCTTATCGTGATAACGCCGCAGGAAACTTGAGCGACGAACTATTGGATGAGATGATGAGTCGCTTTGGGAAAGAGCGACAGACACTTGAAAGCCAGCGTGAGCGTTTGATTGCGGATACCTCAGAGGAAAAGAATATCCGTGATGCGTATGAGCTGTTCTTTGGACTGGCTCAGCGATATTCCTATATTGAAACCTTAGACCGGGATATTCTTCACACCTTCATTGAGCGCATCGAGATTGGCGAAAAAATCTTGCCAGACGGTCTAACGATTGCTGGGCCGCGCACTCCCTACCGGCAAAGTATTCGTATCTTTTACCGCTTTATTGGAGAAATCGCAAAAGACCCTGTACGGAATGTAACAAGGGTAGCAAATCTTTAAGAGGTCAAAAAACATCAAACCATCTTGGTGTGTATTGACTTCAAAGTAAAACTGAGTTTTTGTGGTGAATACACACCAAGGGAGGTCGGCGTCAACCTCAAGCAGGGCTACAACGGCGATCTGACCTCCCGCGAGGCCGGCTCTGTCGGCGGCCAGATGGTCAAGAAGATGATCGAGAGCTACGAGAAGAACCTGTAAAAAAGGCTCTTTCGCAAAGCGCAGACAAAGGGCGCGGCCAACAGGCCGTGCCCTTTGTGCTGTGATGGACGAAATGACAGAAGATATTCCGCAAAGCCTTCCGGCACGCTCGCTCCGCGCGGGAATATTTTCCATTCCCGCGCGGAGGAGACAAAAGGGCAGGGGACTTGCCGCCCTTGGTGCTCATTTTGCGCAATTTATTTGCAAAAATACCTTATTGCATTTTCTGTTGATTTGATATAAAATTTCAATAACTGTGCATGTATTACTTCAAACGGAAACATACGCGCGCGGGAAAGCGGCGAACCGCGGCGGGCGGCCTGCCGGAATACGCAGGGAGGTGTCCGGATGCGCGCCATCGAGCACTTTAAAACCATCACGCATCATCGCCATCTGGTGCGGCAATACTGTTTTCGCCTCGGCCTGTACTATCAGGGGTTAACGCATGACCTGAGCAAATACAGCCCCTCGGAATTCTGGCGCGGCGTCAAGTATTATCAGGGCTACCGCAGCCCGAACGACGCTGAGCGGCGCGAAAACGGCGTGAGCCTTGCGTGGCTCCACCACAAGGGGCGCAACCGCCACCACTTTGAATACTGGATCGACTACTGTATTGCCGACGACGGTAAGGTCTACATGGGCGGGTGCAAAATGCCGCTCAAATATGTAGCCGAAATGTTCTGCGACCGCATTGCCGCCTGCAAGGTCTATCAGGGCGACAAATATACCGACGCTTCGGCCTACGACTACTACGAAAAGTCGCGCGGCCATATCCTCATCCATCCCGAGACCGGCGAGCTCATCGGCAAGATGCTGCTCGTACTCAAGGAGCAGGGCGAGGACGCGGCGTTCGACTATGTGCGCGCTCTTCTGCGCGAGGAAAAGCAATGTCCGACAAAATGAGAAAACTGTCAGAAGATCGCTTGCAATCCTGCATATTTCAGAGTAAACTATTTTCATTATAGAATTTTAACAGAGGACGGACAAGAACCAATGACTCATCCCTACAAGACGCGCGAGGGCGGCGCGACGGTAACGATCTTTGTACCCTACGATTGCCGGAACCACTGCCCGTTTTGCGTGAACAAGCAGGAATACGCCCATGCTGAGGGCTTCAGCGTGGAGGCGATCCTCAAGAGCATCGCCGTGATGGACGAGATCACGCCGCGCTGCGACTTTGTTTTCACCGGCGGCGAGCCGTTTGCCAACTTAAAAGCGCTCCAGCGCATGCTCGACGCCATCCCCACGACCCACAAGGTCTATATCAACACGACCTTCCCCGTGCAGCCTGGATGCAGCGCGGAGGAGATGATCGCTTTCACCGAGCGCAATCGCGACAAGATCACCTGCATCAACATCTCGCGCCACCTGACGAAGTATGTCGAGGAGTCGCCCGACGAGGTCGTCGCCCGTATCGCAACGCCCAAGCGTGTGAACTGCGTGCTGTACATGGACTATCCCGCCGACGAGCTTGTGGACTACGCAGAGCGCTGGCGCAAGTACAACATCCCCGTGCAGTTCCGCTACGACTACACCGAGACGACGCCCGAGAACCTCTATCAGGAGGAGGGCGACAAGATTTTGGCAGATCTTAAAAAGCGCTTTACCTACAAGGGCCTCGACGGCTGCCGCATGCGCAACGGCTACCACTTCGACTACAAGGGCCTGCACATGACCTACCATAAGACGCTGCCCTATTCCACCATCGTGGAGACGGGTGACGACGGCGTGACCTACGATATCCTCTATGATATCCTCATCAAGCAGACCGGCGAGATCCATTCCGACTGGACGGGTGTGAAGCTCGACGTGGACGCGTACCGCAAGGTGGTCTACGAGCCCTATGATCTGCGCGTGCGCGAGGGCACGATCGACTTTTGAGAAAGGCGGCAATGCTATGAGCTATCAGGCGGCAGTCATCACCGTGAGCGACCGCGCGTCCGCGGGCGTGTACGAGGACAAGAGCGGCCCCGCTGTGGCCGCGATGCTGAAGGAGGCTGGCTACGAGGTCGTGTACACGTCCATCGTGCCGGACGAACAGGAGAAGATCAGCGAAGAGCTCATCTCCTGCGTGGATGAAAAGCACTGCGACCTTGTCATCACGAGCGGCGGCACGGGCTTATCTCCCCGTGACGTGACGCCCGAGGCGACGTGCGCCGTGCTCGAGCGCGAAATTCCCGCGATCCCGCAGGCGATGATCTATTACAGCTTGCAGATCACGCCGCGCGCGATGCTTTCCCGCGCCGTGGCCGGCACGAGAAGAAACAGCCTCATCCTGAACCTCCCCGGCTCGGAAAAGGCTGCGCGCGAAAACCTGAGCGCCGTGCTCGGCGCGCTTGACCACGCCCTCAAGATGATCGCCGGCGGCGGGCATTGAGTAAAAAGTATAAAAAAAGTTCCCACGTATGAACGCGGGAACTTTTTTTATACCTTTTGCAGGGGGATCATGATTTCAGTGACGAACTTTTCCGTGTCGGTCGTGAAGCCGTAGTCGATGACTGTAATCTCGCGCGAAAATCCGGCGGCGGTGTAGCCTTCCTCGCGGATGAACTGCATCAAGCGACGGTACTGCGCGGGCGACTCGGCGTGGTGCCGAGCGCCGCGCCCGCGGGGCCGAGGTGCAGCGTGCCCATGAAGTAGTAGTCGAGCGCGATGTTGACGACGCAGGCCACGGCGATGAAGTACATGGGACTCTTGCTGTCGCCAAGGCCGCGGAAGATCGAGGCGATGATGTTGTACGCCGCGATGAACGGAATACCGATAAAGCAGACCGTGAGATAGGCGAGCGTACCCTGCTCGGCCTCCTCCGGTGTGGACATGATGGAGACGATACCCCCGCGCAGCGCGAGCAGCAGTGCCGTCAGCGCAAGAGACAGCAGCATGAAGAGCGTGACCGTGTTGCCGATGGCAGAGGCGGTGCGCTTTTTGTCGCCGCCGCCGGCGGCCTGCGCGATGCTGACCGTCGCGCCCATCGCAAGGCCGACGAGCATGACTGTGAGCATGTGCATCACCTGCGAGCCGATGGAGACGGCGGTCGTGCTGGCGACGCCCTCAAACTGGCCGATGATGAAGAGGTCGGCCATGCCGTAGAGCGTCTGCAAAAAGTAGGAGAGCAGATACGGCAGCGAAAAGGACAAAACGTTGCGAAAGACGCTGCCAGTGGTGAGATCGTTTTGCATCGGAAAGGACTCCTTATCAGTATAGCATGGAGTCATCATAAACTCTATAACAATTGTAGAGTCAAGCGTAGATTTTTCCGCGCGGAAAAAAGTCTCACTTTCCCGGATAGCCCAGTGCGGCGGAAAGCATCTGCCCCGCGGCGACGACCGCGCGCTCGGCGTGCGCGAACTCGTCCGAGTGCACGGAGCGGAACATCCCCAGTACGCTGACGACGTACTTGAGCGCGCCGCCGCCGGTGAACACCGGCGCGGAGATGGAGCGAAGACCGATCTTATACTCACCGTTTTCCACGGCGAAGCCCGCTTCGCGGCAGGCGGGGAGCGATGCGAGCAGCGCGTTTGCGTCCGTCTCCGTGTGGGGCGTGTAGGGCGTGAGCGGCGCGCGGGCAAGGAGAGTCGCCGCCTCGCTCTCACTCATGCAGGCAAGGACGATCTTGCCCTGCGAGGTGCAGTGCAGCGGCAGCCGCGCCCCCGGCGCGGAGACGATGCGAAGGGAGTCGCGCCCCTCGGCCTGGTCGAGGGCGACGATGTGCCCGTTTTCATAGGTGGAGAGCATGGCGGAGGCGCCGGTCGCTTCTGCCAGATGCTCGAGATAAGGCCGCGCGAGGGACGAGATGTTCCAGAACGCGCTGGCGCGGCAGCCGTATTCAAAAAGACGCAGGCCGAGGGCGTATTTGCCGTCTGCGTGCTGTGTGATGACGTCATAGTCGCGCATGGTGGTCAAAAGGCCGAAGACCGTGCTCTTGGGCAGCCCTGCGCGCTCGCTGATGGCGGTGAGCGTCATCGCCTCGCCCGCGTCGCTGAGGAGCTGCAAAAGCTCCATCGCCTTCGCCACGGAGCGGATGGTGTTGCCGTCAGTCATAAATCGGCCCTCCCGGTCAAAAATCGTTGCTTGTATTCTAAAAAATACTGCGGAAAAAGTCAAGATTACGATAATATAAAAATACAGTTCGACATTATCGGACGACTGTGTTGCGTAAGAGCGTGATATTTGCTAAAATATCATGCTGTACCATGGAAGAAAGAGGCGTTTCAGATGCTGGACGGCTTTGCAAGATCAATTACATACCTGCGCATCAGCATCACGGACCGCTGCAATTACCGCTGCCGCTACTGCATGCCAGAAGAGGGTGTGGAAAAGCGCGCGCACGGAGATTTTTGTTCGCTCGAGGAGCTGCGCGACATGGCCGCCGCGGCGGTCAGGTGCGGCGTCAAAAAGATCCGCGTCACCGGTGGCGAGCCGCTCGTGCGCCGCGGTGCGGTGGACTTCTGCCGCATGTTATCAGAAATTCCCGGCGTTGAAGAGCTCTGCGTCACGACAAACGGCAGCCTGCTCAAGGAGTTTGCCCGGCCGCTGCGCGACGCGGGCGTCACGCACCTCAACATCAGCCTCGACACGCTGAACGAGGAGCGCTTTCGCGCCATCACGCGCCTTGGCACGCTGCAGGATACCTTGGACGGTATCGAGGCGGCGGAGCGCGCGGGCTTTGCAAAGATCAAGCTCAACTGCGTGCTGCTCGGCGGCGTCAACGACGACGAGATTACCGATTTTGTCGCTTTGACGCGCGAGCATCCGTGGCAGGTGCGCTTCATTGAGCGCATGCCGATGGGCTGCGGAAAGGATTTTGGCACGTATCTTCCCTCGCAGGCGGTTTTGGATCGCTGTCCGGAGTTGGAGGCCGTTTCGCACGACGGCGTGGCCGCGTGCTACCGTCTGCCGGATGCAAAGGGGACCGTCGGCCTCATCGCGCCGATGAGCCATGCGTTCTGCGCAGAGTGCAGCCGCATCCGCATCACGGCGGACGGGAAATTAAAGCCGTGCCTGCATTCGGACGCAGAGATCACGCTGCGGGGCTTGTCCGGCGAGGAATTGGAGCAGGCCATCCGCCGCGGCATTCTGATGAAGCCGGAGCGCCACCACATGGACAAGACCGGTATTACAGAGACGCACCGCGGCATGTTTGCGATCGGAGGATGAAACGTTGAAACTGACGCATTTTAACGAACAGGGCCGCGCCCGCATGGTGGACGTGAGCGAAAAGGTGCAGACCTATCGCGTGGCGCGCGCCGCCGCGACGGTCCGCATGGCAAAAGCGACGATGGACAAGATCAAAGAGGGCTCCATCGGCAAGGGCGATGTGTTGGCGGTCGCGCAGGTCGCGGGCATCATGGCCGCGAAGAAAAACAGTGAACTGATCCCGATGTGCCACCCGCTGCTGCTCACGAAGGTGGACATCTCATTTGAAATCGAAGAAACCGCCCTGCACATCCGCAGCGAGGTCCGCTGCCACGGCGAAACGGGCGTTGAAATGGAAGCGCTGACAGCTGTCAGCGTCGCCGCGCTCACGGTGTACGACATGTGCAAGGCCGTGCAGCGCGATATGCGCATCGACGGTATCCACCTTCTCTATAAAGAGGGCGGCAAGAGCGGCGTTTATGAAGCGGAGGAATGAAGAAATGGCACAGGTGACCGCTGTGAACATCAGCGAAAAAAAGGGCGTGCGCAAGCACGAGGTGCCCTATATCGACGTAAAATACCGCCACGGCATTGTGGGCGACGCCCACGCGGGTGACTGGCACCGCCAGATCAGCCTGCTGGCCGACGAGAGCGTGGACACGATGCGCGCTATCTGCCAGCTTGAGCTGGATGCGGGTATCTTTGCCGAAAACATCAACACCCGAGGCATCGAGCTCAAGACGCTCCCCGTCGGCACGCGCCTGCGCGTGGGCGAGACGGAGCTTGAGGTCACGCAGATCGGCAAGCAGTGCCACAACGACTGCGAGATCAAGCGCACGACGGGCAAATGCGTGATGCCGACCGAAGGCATCTTTGCCATTGTGATCAAAGAGGGCCGCATTCAGGCCGGAGACGAGATCGAGGTGCTGAAGAAATGAGACTTATCAAAACCGAGGACGCGGTGGGCCATGTGCTCTGCCACGACATGACGCAGATCATCAAGGACCAGTATAAGGACGCGCGCTTCCGCAAGGGCCACGTCGTGACGGAAGAGGACATCCCCGTGCTGCTCAGCATGGGTAAGGAGCACCTCTATGTCTGGGAAATGACGTCCGGCATGGTGCACGAAAACGACGCGGCGGAGCGGCTTTTGGCCCTCTGCGGGCAGGAGAATATGATCCGCAGCGGCGTGAAAGAGGGCAAGATCGAGCTCAAGGCCGCCTGTGACGGCGTGTTTCTGGTCGATTCCGCGCGCCTTGTCGCCGTGAATAGCCAGGACGAGGTGATGATCGCCACGCGCAAGGGCGGCATGGCTGTACGCGAGGGCGACAAGCTCGCGGGCATGCGCGTCATCCCACTCATCATCGAGGAAGAAAAGCTCCGAAAGGCCGAGCAGGCCGCGGGCGATGAGCCGCTGCTGTCTCTCAAGCCCTATGTGCGCAAGACCGCCTGCATCGTCGCCACCGGCGGTGAGGTCAAAAAGGGCCTCATCAAGGATACGTTCACGCCGGTCGTCATCGACAAGCTCAAGACCTACGGCATCGAAACGCTCGAGGTCGTCTACTCCGGCGACGGGGTGGAGAATGTGCGCGACGCGGTGCTCACAATGCGCGAAAAGAAGCCCGACATGATCCTCTGTACCGGCGGCATGAGCGTCGACCCCGACGACAACACGCCGGGCGGCATCAAGGCCGCGGGCGCGAATATCATCGCCTACGGCGCGCCAGTCCTGCCGGGGGCTATGTTCCTGCTCGGCTATTTTGACGACGGTATGCCCGTTATGGGCCTGCCCGGCTGCGTGATGTATGCGGGCGCGACGGTCTTTGATCTGGTGCTGCCGAAGATCGCGGCGGATGTGCCCGTCACACGCGCGGATCTCGCGGCGCTCGGTGAAGGCGGGCTATGCCTTGGGTGCAAGCCGTGCCACTATCCGATCTGCCCGTTTGGAAAATAAAACTTCAAAACGATGGCGGAGCCATCGTTTTGAGGGGGTGCAGCCTGCTGCGCGCACTCGCTTGCGCTCGCACACTTGCAGGCTGAGAGGTGCTTTTTGCCACGCGCATGGAAATTGGCGAAGCGCCGCCAGCAGCGGATGAAGCGAGCCAGTTTCGAGGAAGCGGCACGATTGGCACGCCCAACGGGCGCGGGAATCGTAATGCCGCGACGGTGACCGCGGCAAAAAACGGATCAAGACTATTTGCCGCCGTGCGCGGCGGCTTGGGCAGCCGTTAGCGGCTTTGCCGCTTTACGGATGCCGCATCCCCCTTGCGGGGAAAAGTCTGCGACGCTGTTTCGCGCCCCAGGGGCGCGGGGTTAGGGGAGCAGGACTGGTGGATTTTTGAACCGAATGAGTCGGTGCTGTTTGACAACTTTAACGCTTCGCGCCTGCGGGCGCGAAATGTTGGGGGTGCGTTATCTATTTTGAGGATAGCGAAATGATTTTGTCCAAGTTTTCCGATTGGAATTGGAAATAAATTGCGTGCGGCGTGTTCTTGCGCGTTCCTGTATCGCCGCGCTTTTCAATAAACGCGCGAAAAAGAAAAAATTTGAAAGGAAGTATCCGAACATGAAAAAGCTTTTGTCTCTGCTCCTTGCGCTTGTGCTCGTGTTCTCTCTGACCGCCTGCGGCAGCAAGACTGACGACATGACCACCGACGACACCCAGGGCGATGCGAACGCCGAGAGCGTTGATCTCGTCGTCTTCGCCGCCGCCTCCATGACCGAGACTCTGACGGAGATCGCCGAGATGTACAAGGAAGTTGCCCCCAACGTCAACATCACCTACAACTTTGACTCCTCGGGCAAGCTCCTCACCCAGATCAGCGAGGGCGCTGACTGTGACCTGTTCATCTCCGCCGCCCCCATGCAGATGAACGCCATGGACGGCAGCCTCATTGACGACAAGGACAAGAACCCCGACGGTCTTGACCTCATCGTGACCGACAGCCGCATCGACCTGCTTGAGAACAAGGTCACGCTCGCCGTTCCCGAGGGCAACCCCAAGGGCATCGAGAGCTTCGACCAGCTTGCTGAACTCCTCAAGAGCGGCGACGTCATGCTCGCCATCGGCAACAGCGACGTGCCCGTCGGCCAGTACACCGAGAAGATCTTCGCCTACTATGGCCTTGACGAAGCGGCTCTCGCCGACTCTTTGACCTACGGCAACAACGTCAAGGAAGTGACCACTCAGGTGAGCGAGGCCAGCGCTGACTGCGGCATCATCTACGCCACCGACGCTTGCTCCGCCGGCCTCACAGTCGTCGACAGCGCCACCACCGAGATGTGCGGCCAGGTCATCTATCCCGCCGCCGTCCTGAAGGGCGAGAAGGAAGAAGCCGCCCAGGCCTTCCTCGACTACCTCCAGACCGCTGACGCCATGTCCGTGTTCGAGAGCGTCGGCTTCAGCGCCGCTAACTAAAATTGGCTGAGACTTCTACATACCGCAGACTGATTTGACCCGATAAAACGGGCAGCAGCGACAGCGGAGATAGAAGCAGACCAAATCGTTTAGAAAAAGCAGTATCACACTTTACTGAAAAGTGCGATATCCACGGCACCCTTGGGGTCAAGGGGCTAAAAGCCCCTTGCGCTTCTTGGGGGATACAAAGGGGGCCATTCTTACGCTAAGAATGGTCCCCTTTGCAAATCTGCCGCCGCTGGCGGCAAAAGGCAGGTGCTCTATGGATTGGTACCCTTTATGGAACTCGCTGCGCATTGCGGCGATCTCCACGGTCGTTATTTTCTTTGCCGGCATTTTTGCCGCCTATTATATCGCAAAGCTCCCGCGCCTGGTCAAAGGTGTGCTCGATGTGCTTCTGACGCTGCCGCTCGTGCTGCCGCCGACGGTCGTGGGCTATCTGCTGCTGCGCGTGTTCGGCCCCAAGCGCGTCATCGGCGCGTGGGTGCTCGAAACGTTCGGCGTCAAGATGGTCATGACCTGGTGGTCAGCCATCTTTGCCACGGTGGTCGTCATCTTCCCGCTGATGTACCGCACGGTGCGCGGCGCGTTCGAGTCTTTTGACGAGACGCTGGCCTATTCTGGACAGACGCTGGGTCTGTCGAATACCTACATTTTCTGGCGTATCCGCATGCCGTACTGCCGTCAGGGCGTGCTGGCCGGCACAGTGCTGGCCTTTGCCAGAGCACTTGGCGAATACGGCGCGACGAGCATGATCGCGGGCTACACACCCGGCAAGACCGCGACGATCTCCACCACGGTCTATCAGCTCTGGCAGACGAACAACGATGTGCTGGCGACGAAGTGGGTCTTGGTCAATATTGCGATCTCCGCCGTCGTGCTGCTGGCGGTCAACATGCTCGAGCGGCGTGACTTCCTCACGGATGCGAGCAAGGCGAGGAGGGCGAGAAGATGAGTTTGTCTGTCGATATTGAAAAAAAGCTTGGCGCGTTTCATCTGCGCTCACAGTTTGAAGCGCCGGACGAGACGATGGCGCTGCTCGGCGCCTCGGGCTGCGGCAAGAGCATGACATTAAAGTGCATCGCAGGCATCGTGACGCCCGACCGCGGGCGCATCGTGCTCGGCGGCCGCGTGCTCTTTGACAGCGAAAAGAAGATCAATCTGCCGCCGCAGCAGCGCAGGGTCGGGTATCTTTTCCAGCAGTACGCGCTGTTCCCGAACATGAGCGTGGAGCAGAATATCCTCTGCGGCATCCGCAGCGGAGATAAGGCGGAAAAGCGTCGTGTTCTGGCGGAAAAAATTCGCATGTTCCGCCTTGGGGGCCTTGAGAAAAAGCACCCCGCGCAGCTCTCCGGCGGTCAGCAGCAGCGCGTGGCGCTCGCGCGCATTTTGTGTTCCGAGCCGGAGGCGATTTTGCTCGACGAGCCGTTCTCCGCGCTGGACAGCTACTTAAAGTGGAATCTTGAGATCGAGCTTGCCGACCTGCTCGCGACGTTCAACGGCCCCATCCTCTGGGTCAGCCACGACCGCGATGAGTGTTACCGCAACTGCCGCAGCGTCTGCGTGATGGAAGACGGCCGGACCGGCGAGGTCACGCCGATGGACGAGATGATCCGCCATCCGGGCAGCGTCAGCGCGGCGCGCCTCGCGGGCTGCAAGAACTTCTTCGCCGCCGAGGCGAGAGACGGCAAAGTCTACCTGCCCGAGTGGAACGTGGCGCTGCCGCTTGCTGGCATGGAAAATACCTTTACGACGATTGGCATTCCAGACAATGCCGTCACCATGAGCGAGAACGGCACCATGAGCTGCACCGTCTGCCGCATGATCCTCGGCGTGGAGGAGAACATTCTCCTGCTGCGTCCGGAGGGCAGCGCCGAAGGCGCGCCGATGCTGCGTATCACTGTTGGACATGAAAGTGATCTGCAAGCGGGGGCAGCCGTCCGCGTTGCACTGGACTACAACAAACTGTTACTCCTGTGAATTGAAAAAGTGAGAGCAGGGCAATACCCAGCTCTCTTTTTCCGTCAAAATATAAATACAATTCGTAATATTCTGCCGAAATATAACGAAACACGGCGGTTTTGGGATGCCTACTCCCATGGCGTTCTTAAGAATA
>OGXK01000669.1_pt1 | contig 17875 bp, 7 predicted proteins | sample 1576261 | NCBI WGS metagenome assembly OGXK01 (sample SAMEA3541581, study PRJEB24748) | human gut metagenome | biome: human gut; feature: human-associated habitat; material: faeces | place: China | collected 2012 | reverse complement strand
CCGTTCATAGAGATATTCGGTCCGAAAAGCTCTAATATTTTCAAAAGAGAAAATCCGCCGCCGCTTCGTCTGTGCTCCATCAGTACAAGTCCTGTCGGCAGAAGGAGCGCCGCCGCCATGCATACGGAAAGAACGGCGGAAGGGATATATTTTTTGAAAAACGAATCTTTCCAAAATGTCTCTTTTTCCGTTCTCAGCCAGTACCAGCCGATCGCGGCAAATGCGGCGATCGCAAAATAGAAGCTGTGCAGGCAGATCAGAAGCATACAAAGAGGGAGAAAGCGAAACTTACGTTTCTTCACGCACAAAAAAGCAAGGATCAAAAACGGCAGATAATTGACAAACATGATCTGACGATGCATATGGAAAAGACATCCCGCAGTCAAAAATAAAACGCTTCCGATGAAGGAAAAGAACGGGGAAATATCCTCGCTTTGCAGCCACATATAACATAAAAGAACGGAAGCGAGATAAAGTGCAAGCATATAGCCGATCAGGATGTAAACCATCGGAACTTGCGGAAACAGACATCCGATCAAAATATCAGGTCTTAAAAATCCATAATAAGAAAACTGATATCCGCTGCTTCCGCTTCCGAGATCGATCCAGTCGGGAAGAAGCGTGTGCTGTTCCACGCAGGCGTCACGGATCGTTTCCGCAAGAGCGGCATGTTGGGAGAGCCAGTCCGTATTCGATCCGTAGACGGCGTCGGCAGGCAGAATTGTCGTTGTCAATATAATAAAAAGCAGAATAAGCGCTGCCGGATAAATGAGTTTCTTCATATATAATGCAACTCCTTTAAGTGTTATTTACAGGATTCCCTTTATTTCCTGACATAAACAGGATATTATAGTCGTCTTAATAAATTGCGGAAAATAAAAAGAAGAATTCTTAAGAAAAACCGATAAAATCTTAAAAAAACATTGATTAAATTGACACAAATTAAGTAAATATCACGAAAAGGATATTGGATGTACCGAAATGATAGGGAATATGTTATCATAAAATAGATGCAGACTGTGAAAAACATAACAATTTCACGGGGAAAGGAGAGAATATTATGAAAAAGAAATTTTTCAGTGCAGCGCTCGCAGCAGCTATGGTTGTGACGAGCGTCTTCTCCACAACATCAGTTGCCGGAGCGGCAGAAAATGAAACTGCAGTTCCGTATGGTAAAGTAACCGTTGAGCAGAAAGATAATACTGTTACAATCGGAAACGATGCCATCAAAAGAACATTTTCAACAGCGGACAAAAAATTGTTCACGACTGAAATTGTGAACAAAAGAACTGGTGGAGAAGGAACAACCTTCACTCCGCAAGAAGGAAGTGAAGAATTCGTTGTTAAGACAACGAAAGAGCAAAAAGGATCGATTACCTTAGAGGCAATCAACCGTGACGGCTGGACAGCAACGGCAGACAGCTACCAGAATGCGAGCGGAGACTCAGATGGACCGGCATCTAACTTGTTAGATGGAAGAACAGAGAGTATCTGGCATTCAAATTATGGGGGGACTGGACAAGGTGATCAGGACTATCCGCATAATGTAGTAATCACATTCGGAAAAGATGTGACATTCCAGTCTTTCTCTTATACACCGAGAAAAGAAGGAGAAAACACAAACGGAAATATTAAGGGGTACAAGCTGTACGCATCAACAGCAGAAAACAAACTTGATTATGAATCCGAAGATTGGGGAGAGCCGATCGCAGAAGGCGAATTTGAATATAATGGTACGAACCCGATCTATGTAAACTTGAAAGAAGCATGTACTGCGAAACAGATTAAGTTCGTAGCAACATCTTCAAACAATGGGGAAAGATTTGCCGGCGGAGCAGAATTTAATCTCCACGCAGATAAAGCTCCGGTAGATACGGATGACCGTGCATTTGAGACAAGCGATTTAGAGCTGAAAGACGGCAATGAGGCAGTCAAAGTCGAAGATACAACGGCAACGATCAACGGTAAAGAGAAAACAGGTAAGAAAGTAACATTTTCTTTCAAACCGTACACTCACAAAAACGTAGAGTATTCAATCGACGAAGTAATCGTAATGTACGAAGGCGATCACTTCATGCGTAAATTCCTTGAGATCGACGTGCCGGATGACAAGATGGCAGATGCTGAGATCGACTATATCGACCTTGAGTCTCTGAAAGTGGCAGAGTCCGATGCACAGTGGACAATTCCGAGAGGTCAAGGCGGCGTTGTTCAGATGGAAGAGTTCAAAGCGAACCTCGGACAGCCGATCTACATTCAGGGAATGTTCTTCGGATGTGAGTTCCCGGCAGCGGATACAGAGATCGTAAACGGAACAGGATTTATGCGTTATTACAGTGGTAAGACGTTCAGCAGACTGAAAGAAGATAATCAGTTGACAACAGACGATAAGTATGTGACATGGCAGACAGTTGCAGGAGCGGCAAGAAGTACGGAGCAGGAAGTTATTCAGGCAGACTTCTTCGAGTATATCAAGTCGATCGCAACTCCGTCAGAGTTCCGTACACAGTATAACTCATGGTTCGATAACATGATGAAGATCAGTGATGAGAATATTCTGAATTCCTTCATTGAGATTGACCGCGAGTTGAATAAAGCGGAAGTCAGTCCTCTTGATTCCTATGTAGTAGACGATGGATGGAATGCATATAATAATGGATCAATAAGCGAAGGTTCGCACGAACAATCCGGAGCAACAATTAACAACAAAGGTTTCTGGACGTTTAATGAGAAATTCCCGAAAGAACTGGCACCATCCAGCGAACTTGTTAAGAAGTTTGGAAGTAACTTCGGAGTATGGGTTGGACCGAGAGGCGGATATAACTTCTATAGTACATTAGCAGATATTATTCAGACAGCAAAAAAAGGAAGTAAAGCCGGCGGCTCTATCGACGTGGCTGACCGCACATATGTAGATAACTTTACAAAAATGGCAGTTGAATGGCAGAAAAAATGGGATGTCAACTACTGGAAATGGGATGGATTCGCAGACAATGCTCAGTACAACCATTTTAATAATGCAGGCGGAGCAGACGGTGTTCCGGTATACAGCGAGTCAAACCACCATATGACAGGCGGTTATCATCAGATGTATCATGTGACTGATCTGTGGGAAGCATGGATCGATCTGATGGAAACAGTTCGTAAGAGTGAAAAAGAAGACAATATTAATAATCTTTGGATTTCCCTTACATGTTATGTAAACCCGAGTCCGTGGTATTTACAGTGGGCGGACTCCGTATGGCTTCAGTGTACAGCGGATCAAAGAGACGCATCTTTTGGAACGACAAAGATGAACAAGCAGATCACATACCGTGACGCTTGTTACTATGATTTCCTGAAGAATCATCAGTTCCAGTTCCCGCTCCAGAACCTTTACAACCATGATCCGATTTACGGAAAAGAAGGAACAGGAATGACGGTTAATACCGCTACAGATGAAGATTTCCAGAACTATCTGTACATGCTTTCTACTCGTGGAACAGCATTCTGGGAGCTGTACTACTCTGACAGTATTATGACAGACGGAAAATACGAGATTACAGGAGAATTCCTTGAGTGGGCAGAGGCAAACTACCATATGCTCAAAAACTCCAAGATGATCGGCGGAAAACCAGATGTTACAAAATTAAATAATTTTGACTCAAACGAAGCGCAGGCAGAAGCATACGGATTCTCATGCTTCGACGGAACAGACGGAATTATCTCACTCCGTAACCCGTCTGCAAGCGCAGATAAGACGATCAAGTTCACATTTGACCGTACAATGGGTGTTGCAGAAAATGCAGGCACATTAAACTACTACTTAGAGCACAGCTATCTTCTTTCAGATGAATCTGCTCAGACAGGTACATTAGAGTACGGCAAAGAATATACAGTGAACCTGAAACCGAACGAAGTGCGTATCTTACGCGTTTCAGCTCAGAAAGACACAACAGCGCCGAAGATCGACAGAATTATGACAGACGGTGCGAAAGAAATCACAGTGAAGTTCGATGAGAAAGTATCAGGAAACCTCTTTAAGGTAGAAAATGGAAAAGTTGCTTCCGTTAAGAAGAGTGCAGACGATACAACATATCATATCGAATTAGCAGAAGCTCCGGCAAACGAAGCAACAGTAAAAGTAACTCCGCAGGATATTAAAGATATGTCCGGCAACAAAGCAACAGAAGCTGCATCTGTTGTATATCACAAAGATAACGTGATCGTTGAAAACGGAAGCGTTACAGCAGGAGAACTTGCAGCAGCAGATAAATCTCTGAATTCCAACAACGGATTCACAGTAGCTGCAACAGTAACTACAGACGGTAAAGAGAAGTCTCTCGTAAAACAGGATGCTCAGTATGAGTTGAAAGTAACGGCAGAAGGAAAAGCATCCTTCACACTGAACGGCGCTACAGCGGTTTCCGGCAAGGTAATCAATGACGGAGCAGAGCATAAAGTAGTAGGTGTGAAAGAAAACAACGGTATGCTGAAGCTTTATGTAGACGGAACACTGGAAGGATCTGCTTACAACGCAGATAACAGATTCCATACAGTGAAAAAAGCTGCCATCACAGCAGGTGAAGGCGTGACAGCGGCATCTGTGTACGATATCGCATACGGATATGATGAAGTAGCTAAGATGGGAGAGCCGGAAGGACTTCCGAAACTTGAACTTACAGATAGTATGATCACAGTTTCCGCGACAAGTGAAGGAAGCAAAGACAAGATCTTGGACGGAGACAAAACAACATTCTGGACAAGTCAGAAAGTAGAAAATGGCACTGTAAACAGCGATAACGCATGGCTGAAAGTCGATTTGGGAGCTACATATAAGTTGGATCAGGTTGATTACACACCGCGATACTTCAATGGAGCACAGAATTACTGGGCATGTACAGGTAATATTAAAAAGCTGATCGTAGAGATTAGTAAAGACGGTACGACATGGACTCCGGTAACAGGAGAAAACGGACTTGATCTTTCAAGCAAGATTACAAATACAAACGATGAGTCATTCTTCCCTGAGGAGATCACATTCGCGGCACAGGAAGCGAGATATGTACGCATCAGCGGAATTTCTTCCTATCACTGGCAATCAGCGAATGAAAATAAATTCATTACAGTAGCTGATCTTGCAATTTACGGAGAAAAAGTAGAAGCAAAGAACATCGCCAAAGATGCAAACGTAACAGCAAAATGGACGAAAGATGATACAGATGCAGCAAAAGGCGGCGACAGACCGATGACTATGGCTGTAGATGGAACTAAGAACACAAATAATTATGCTGAGTTTGGTGCGGACAACAGACGCGAATCCTCTTATATGCAGGTTGATTTAGGGGATGTATGTGATGTGAATTCCTTGTCACTGTATCGTTACTGGGGTGATGGTAGAACATATGGCGATACAGTAGTAGCTGTAGCAGAAAAAGAAACAGACTTCAAAGAAGGAAAAGCTACAATCGTCTACAATGCAGATGAAGGGAACGTTCATAAATTAAACAAAGAAGGTCAGAGTAATTTTGACACAGACTATACAGAAACTGCAAAGGGCAAATCATGGACGTTGCCGGCAGGAACAAAAGCACAGTTTGTTCGTGTTTATATGTACGGAAGAGCGAACAACGACACAACAACAAACCATGTTGTAGAGCTTGAAGTATTCGGAACAAAACCGGAGAAAGAAGAGAAACCGGGCGTAGATATTACAGCATTGATCGAAAGATTGACTGTATTGTCAGCAGTAGACACATCCAAAGCAACGACAGACAGTGCGGCAGCATTCAAAGCGCTCGTGAAAGAAGGTTACGATCTTGTGGCGACAGGAGCACAGACACAGGACGAAGTAACTGCTATGATAACGAAACTGGAAGGCGCAGAAGGTAAACTTGTAGACGCATCCACTCTGAGAACAGCAATCGCAGACGCAGAGAAGAAAGTTGAAACAAGTACAGTAACAAGTGCAGAGCCGGTAAAAGCTAAAATTGCAGAAGCAAAACAGCTTCTTGTAAACGGTACAAAAGATGCGATCGACGCAATGGTTGCAGAATTAACTGAAGCTGTGAAAGGACTTGTTGCTCGCGGAGATGTAACAGATCTGAAAGCTTTGATCGATCAGTACGCAAAAGAGAATTTGAAAGCAGAGGATCATACAACATCTACATGGAGCGCTTATGAGACTGCTCTGAATGCGGCAGACGCAATCGTAACAGATAACAGCAACAGCGATCAGGCGGCGGTAGATGCAGCGAAGAAAGTGTTAGAAGATGCACATGCAGCATTGGCAAAACGCGGAAACACAGATGCATTGAAAGCTCTTATTGAAGAGTACAAAGAACTGAAAGAAGCGGATTACACACATGAGACATGGGTGAAATACGAAGAAGCTCTTGAAGCTGCAAATGGAATCGTGGCAGACAACAGCAATAAGACACAGGCAGAAGTAGATGCGGCGAAAGACGCATTGAAAGCGGCAAAAGAAGCTCTCGTAAAAGCTCCGGTAGATCCGCAGCTTGATAAGAGCAAACTGCAGGCAGCAGTAGATGCGGCAAAAGCAAAAGACGAAAACGCATATACAACAGCTTCTTACAATGCAATGGAAAAAGTTCTTGCAGAAGCAGAAGAACTTCTGACAAACGGTAAGGATCAGGCGGCAATCGATGCGAAAGCAAAAGATTTGAATGATGCGGTTGCTGCGCTTGTAGAACGTGGAAACACAGATGCGTTGAAAGCTTTGATCGCAGAATATAAAGCAGAAGGTCTGAAAGAGGCAGACTACACAACAGATTCCTGGAAAGCGTACACAGATGCGTTGACAGCGGCAGAAAAAGTTGTGAAAGACAACAGCAATCTTGATCAGGCAGCGGTAGACGCAGCGAAGAAAGCGTTAGAAGATGCTCATACAGCATTAGTAAAAGTAGAGCAGATCAATAAAGAGGCGTTAAAAGCAGCAATCGATGCAGCGAAAGCGGCTGATGCGAACTTGTACACAACAGATTCTTACAAAGCAATGAAAACAGTTCTTTCAGATGCAGAAAAGGTACTGAAAGACAGCAAAGATCAGACGGAGATCGATGCAGCAGCAAAAGCGTTGAACGATGCGGTTACAGCGCTTGTACAGCGTGGAAACACAGATGCATTGAAAGCTTTGATCGAAGAGTATAAAGATCTGAAAGAGGCAGACTATACAGCAGATTCTTGGAAAGAATATGCAGATGCGCTGAAAGCGGCAAAAGCAATCGTGGAAGACAACAGCAACAGTGATCAGGCAGCGGTAGACGCAGCGCTTAATGCGTTAAGAGACGCTCGCGTAGCATTGAAGCTTTCCGGAAAACCGTCTGTTGATAAGAGCGAGCTTCAGGCAGCTTACGACAAGTACAAAGATAAGAAGAACGACGGTTACACAGCAGAGAGCTGGGCGAAGTTTGAAAACGCTCTGAAATCTGCTAAGGCAATCTTGGATAACGAGGCTGCAACAGCAGATCAGGTAAAAGCTGCTTTGGCACAGTTGAATTCAGCGGCAGAAGGTTTGACGAAGACACAGACTCCGCCGAAGAATGATCCGCAGACTCCGTCAACTCCGTCACAGGGCGGAAGCGTACAGACAGGAGATACGGCACATGTAGCTCTGTGGCTTGTACTTGCGGGAATGTCGGTAATTGCTTATGTAGCGGTTAGAAGAAAAAGAGCATAGTGAAAACTTGTCTTTTGATTAAGGCAGTAAACATTTAAGCTTTTATGGAATAGGGCGTTCGGTAACGGACGCCTTATTCTTTTTTGCAGAGACAGCAACATTGTCAGAAAATTCATACAATATAAAAGTAAAATGTAATTATTTAAAGTTTTTTATAAAAATGTATTGACAAAATAAAACTCAGGTGATATTATAAAGACATCCAAAAGAGATACAACAAAATAAAAACAAAAGCATCTCAAAAGGATATTTAACTAAGAAGGCATCGTATCAGTTGCCCGATTAGATTAAAAATAAACGGATAGCAGGAGGGAAAGACCAATGGACAGCGTGATTTCAGTGAATCATCAATATGTTAGTGGTACGGCAAGTGTAAGTTCCTGTGGAGAAGAGACCTTTGCTCAAGGATAGATGATCCGGAATAAAAATAACGAAAGAATTGATCGGAGAGTTGGAAGTCCGGATAGAGATCAGAAAGATTTAACATTTGCAGACATATTGAATATAGATACCACATATAGCAGAATTTCAAAAGATGTGTAAAGAAACATTGAGTAGATTATCATTCGTGCATATCGGGTTTAATATGTGTGGTGGTACCGGAAACAAGGAACGTAAGTGATATGTGATAAGGATACTGTTATGAACTCGAATTTGTTAATTGAAGGAGGGAAGATTTAATAAGCAGGTCTTAATAAATCGACCGCAGATCAAATAACAATGGCAGAGGTCTTACAGGAACAGAATCTAATATTTGCCTCCGATTTAAAAATAAAGAGAATATGAAAAAATTAAATAGATTATAAAAATGCATCTTCAATGTTAATTGAGGGTGCATTTTTTTGACATTGCGAAATGCATATGATAAAATATTGAAAGATATAGTATGTAAAGAAACATAGAAGGAAAGACACTGCCCTGTACAAAACTATTTTTTAATGAGGTGAATGCGGTGGATAAATACGAATATAAATCAAAGACTGAACGGATGCTCGAACTTATGGAGAGCGGCGCGTACAGCAGAGCGGCGGCGATCGCAGATGAAATTGACTGGAGGCGCGTGCGCAATGCAGTGATGTTGTCAAACGTCAGTGAAATTTATGAAAAAACCGGAGAATATCAGAAGGGATATGACATTTTGACGCTTGCATATCAGCGGGCGGAAGGAAGCCGTAAGATTATCAGCCGTCTGTGCGGATTGGCTCTTAAGACGGGAAATGTCGATGAGGCGATCGATTTTTACGATGAGTTTATGCAGATCGCGCCGAAAGACCCGAATCAGTACATTTTAAGATATAAGATTCTCCGCGCGCAGAGGGCGCCGATCGAGCAGCAGATCGAAGCTCTTGAAGAATATAAGAAATCCGAATATATTGAAGAGTGGGCATATGAACTGGCGAAGCTGTATCAGGAAGCCGGTATGACATCAGAATGTCTGGAAGAGTGTGACGATTTGATTCTTTGGTTCAGCGAGGGGCAGTATGTCTATAAGGCGATGGAACTGAAGATGCAGTACAAACCACTGACTCCTTCCCAGCAGGAAAAGTACGATAAGCGTTATGCAAGGACGTCCGAGGAGACAGAGGAGATTCCTGATATTTTTTCTTATGCAGAGGCAGATGAATCCGAGCAGGAGGAAGAAGAAAACGGTTTGCCGGGAGCTGAACTTATGGCTGCCGACTCCGAAGTTGCCGATGCTGATTTCGCTGCCGAACAGCAGGTGAACGCACGAGTTCCGAAGGGAATGGAGGAACTTGTTCCGGACATGATGCCGGAAACGATCTCAGAAGGAGTAAGAGAGATCACTTTGCCGAACGACCCGGTGGAAGTAGATACGGAAGCGTGGGAAGCCGACGAGATCAAGGCGTTAGAAGCGGATTCACCGGCGGAGGATGCAGAGGATCATGTTGAACAGGACGAGCAGGTGCCGATAGATGCGGAAGATGCCGGGCAGACAGAAGACGCACATCTGCCGACGGATGTTTCCGAAGCAGAAGGAGTCGATGAGCCGGAGGAGCGCGTACCGGAAGGAATAAAAGGACCGGATGTGCTGGAGACAACCGCAGAGCCGGAAGAAGAAAGGCAGCCTGCTAAAAAGAAACTGGGAGATACGATGCCGTTAGACGTTGCATTGAGAAAACTTCTTCATCCGGAGTTGGAAGAATTGACGGCAGATGATTTCCAAGACGAGACAGCTCCGATGGATTTTAATTTTGAAGATGAAGAAGAGTCGGAATCTGATTTGACGGAAACGGGAGCGATGGACTTTGACTTTGAAGATGAAGAAGAGCCGGAGTTTGATTTAACGGAAACGGGAGCGATGGATTTCGACTTTGAGAATGAAGAAGAGCCGGAGTTTGACTTGACGGAAACGGGAGCGATGGACTTTGACTTTGAAGATGAAGGAGAGCCGGAGTTTGACTTGACGGAAACGGGAGCGATGGACTTTGATTTTGAAGACGAAGAAGAGTCGGAGTTCGATTTGACGGAAACAGGAGCGATGGATTTTGACTTTGAGGATGAAGAGGAGTCGGAATTCGGCAAAGAAAAGGATATGGGAAATACATCCCAGATCAAATTCCGTCCGGTAAGAAAAGATGAGATCGAGGATGAAGAAGATCTTGCGGATCTGGAGCAGGCGATCGGAGAGATTGAGTCGGTTGCAGATATAGACATGGTAAGTCGTTTGAAAGAGGAAAAACGCCGCGCCGCATTACAGGCAGAAGAAGAGGAGAAAGCGGAAGAAGCCGCAAGAGCAGAAAAGGCGGCACAAGCAGAAGAAGCCGCAAGAGCGGAAGAGGCGGCACAAGCAGAAGAAGCCGCACAAGCGGAGGAGGCAGCGCAAGCGGAAGCGGCCGCTGAAATAAAAGAGGACGATCAGATTACAGGTCAGATCAGTTTGGAAGATATCCTTTCGGGATTTGAAGAAAATGCAGGAGAGGATGAGCCGGTTGAAGAGGGGACGGATGCAGAAGGAGCATCCGAATCGGAACAAGAAGAAGTTATAGATTCAGCAGGGGATACAGCAAAAGGGGATACTATGGAGACGAATAAGAAAACAACACCGATTTTACCGCCGGATATTCAACGTATGATTGATGAAATTGAGGGAATTATCCCGCCGGAAGAAGAAAAGAAAGAACCTACAGGAGTATATCTTAAGAGAAAAGAAGAACCAAGCGAAAACATGGGTCAGGTTGCGGAGGATCTTAGAATCGACGATGATTTTGATGATGACTTTGACGAAGATTTCGACGAGGAGTTCGAGGAAGATTTGGATGACGATTACTTTGAAGAAGACTACTATGAGGAAGCAGACGAAGTGATCGAAGAGCCGGAAGAAGATTACTATGAAGAATCAGAGGAAGTGATGGAAGAACCGGAGGAAGATTACTACGAAGAAGCAGACGAAGTGATCGAAGAGCCGGAAGAAGATTACTATGAAGAATCAGAAGAAGTGATCGAAGAACCGGAGGAAGATTACTATGAAGAATCAGAGGAAGTGATCGAAGAACCGGAAGAAGATTACTATGAAGAGTCAGAAGAAGTGATCGAAGAGCCGGAAGAAGATTACTATGAAGAGTCAGAAGAAGTGATTGAAGAACCGGAAGAAGATTACTACGAAGAAGCGGATGAAGTGATCGAAGAGGCGGAAGGAAACGCAGATGACGAGTATTTCTTCGGGGAAGATGACGCGGAAGAGATTCAGGACATTGAGGATGAGTTCACAGTAAATCCTGATTATTCGGGAGAGGATGACGACAGAGAGATTCCTGATGATGACGAGCCGATCGACATTATGTCGGCGACGACACCGCTTAGCCGTAAAGAGACTGCGAAGCTGATTGCGACAGGTAAGACTGCGCCGCTTCCGCTCGATGAGATCTCGGATGCATTGTCAATGGATACCGGTTTTGTCGTACATGGAAGATATGACCTTGAGATGCAAAGCGGTATCGGAACGAGAGCCGGACTTACAGAGGAACAGAAGAAACTGTTTTCTTACTTTGTTCCGGTGCGCGGAATGAGCGAACAGCTTGTCGATGTGCTTGAGCAGGATAAGAACTGTACGAACAGAAAAGGGACTTCGAGAACGGGCAACTTGCTTATCATTGGAAATAAAGGCAACGGAAAAACGGTTCTTGCCGTTGACGTCGTGAAAGCGATCCAGAAGCAAAGAGACATCCGTCAGGGCAAGGTCGCGATCGTGACAGGAGATTCTCTGAATAAGAAGAAGATCAGCGATATTGTCGAAAAACTTTACGGCGGCGCTCTGATCATTGAGAAAGCGTCCAAAATGAATGAAAAGACAGTTGCGCGTCTTAATAAAGCGATGGAGCAGGATACAGGCGAGATGCTGATCGTCTTGGAAGAGCAGAGAAAGCCGCTTGACAGACTGTTGTCATCGAACAGAGAATTCAGGAAAAAATTCACATCAAGACTGGAAGTGCCGATTTTCATCAACGATGAGCTTGTTACGTTCGGTCAGACGTATGCGAAAGAAAACGGATATCACATTGACGAGATGGGAATTCTTGCGCTGTATAGTAAAATTGATTCTCTGCAGAGGGAAGATCATTTTGTGACGGTTGCGGAAGTGAAAGAAGTTATGGATGACGCGATCCGTCATTCTCAGAAGGCGTCCGCGAAGAAATTGATGCGGAAAGTTTTTGGAAGAAATACAGACGAGTCAGACCGTATTATTCTTTCTGAAAAAGATTTTAATATATAAAGAAGCACGATAATAGACTATAATTTAAAATGTGTGCATAAATAGACAAAATACAAGAGAAACGGGCGGGAAAGAGCTGTCTGTTTCTCTTTATTTTTTGGACGGAATCAAGTATAATGAAACTATCACGGAAGCGGGCAGAAACGCTTCGATATTTTATTATGAGGAAACGGCGAGGTGGGCTTTTATGGCAAGGAGAAAAGGTGCGGGCAGAAACGCGGCAAAAAGTGCAGGCAAAGGCATCGTGAATCATGCAGCCGGCGGTATGGCGGGCAGTGCGGTGAAAAAGGCGTCAGGCGGCGCAAGCCGGAACAGGGCGAACAGTCCGGCGAAAAACACTGCGGCGGATGCGGCAAGTATGAAAGCGAATGAACATGCCTATGAGATAGGAGAATTGGATCATTATCTGTTTGGTCAGGGAAACCATTACGAGATCTATAAAAAATTAGGCGCACATAAAGTAGTGAACGACAAAACGGAGGGCGTTTATTTCGCGGTATGGGCGCCGAATGCGAAGAATGTGTCTGTAGTCGGGGAATTTAATGACTGGAATTTGGAAAGAGACAGAATGGAGCGTCAGGAGCCTCTCGGTATTTATGTGAAGTTTGTACCGGAAGCGAAAGAAGGACAGCTCTATAAGTTCTGTATTGAGACGCAGAAAGGCGAGCTTCTTTATAAGGCGGATCCGTTTGCAAATTATGCGGAGCTTCGTCCGGGAACGGCGTCTCGTATTACGGATCTTTCCCGTATAAGATGGACGGATGACGCATGGATGAAAGCGCGGAAGACATGGAATCATAAGAAGAATCCGATGTCGATCTATGAAGTTCATATGGGTTCGTGGATGCGTCACCCGGGAAGGGAAGATGAAGGATTCTACACATACAGAGAGTTCGCCGAGGCGATCGTAAAATATGTAAAAGAGATGGGATACACTCATGTAGAACTGATGGGCATTGCAGAGCATCCGTTTGACGGTTCGTGGGGATATCAGGTTACGGGATATTATGCGCCGACTTCAAGATACGGAACTCCTGAAGATTTTGCATATCTGGTTGACCTTCTGCATAAAAACAATATAGGAGTGATTCTTGACTGGGTTCCGGCGCATTTTCCGAAAGATGCTCACGGGCTTGCTGATTTTGACGGAACTCCGACATTCGAGTATGCAGATCCCAGACTCGGAGAACATCCGGATTGGGGAACGAAAGTATTTGATTACGGAAAAGCGGAAGTGCGCAACTTCCTGATTGCAAACGCATTATTCTGGATCGAACATTTCCATGTGGACGGGCTCCGTGTGGATGCTGTTGCGTCGATGCTCTATCTTGATTACGGAAAACAGGACGGACAGTGGGTCGCGAACAAATACGGAGGCAACGAGAATCTTGAGGCGATCGATTTCTTTAAACATTTGAATTCGGTTGTTCTGGGACGGAACAAAGGCGCTGTGATGATCGCGGAAGAATCGACGGCATGGCCGAAGGTGACAGGATTGCCCGAAGACGACGGCCTTGGTTTCAGCCTGAAATGGAATATGGGATGGATGCACGATTTTACGGAGTACATGAAACTTGATCCGTATTTCCGTAAAAATGCACATCATATGATGACGTTTGCGATGCAGTATGCATACAGTGAAAATTATATTCTTGTGTTGTCGCATGACGAAGTTGTTCATCTGAAGTGTTCGATGATCAATAAAATGCCGGGACTTGGGTTCGATAAATTTGCCAACCTAAAAGCAGGCTATGCGTTTATGATGGGCCATCCGGGAAAGAAACTTCTGTTCATGGGTCAGGAATTTGCACAGCTTAGAGAATGGAGCGAAAAGAGAGAGATCGATTGGTTCCTGCTCGCCGAACCTGAGCACAGAGATATTCAGAACTGGTATCGGGATCTGCTTCATTTGTATAAAAACAATAAAGCTCTTTATGAAATGGACAATGATCCGGCGGGATTTGAGTGGATCAATGCGGATGATATTTTCAGAAGTATTTACAGCTTTGTAAGACATTCCAAGAATAAAGAAAAGAATTTGCTTTTCGTCTGCAACTTTACTCCTGTGGAAAGAGAAGATTACAGAGTCGGCGTTCCGACGAGGAAAACGCTGAAGCTTGTTTTGAACAGTGATGAGGAAAAGTACGGAGGAAAAGGGGAAAAACGTCCGCTTACTTACAAACCGGTGAAAAAGGAATGCGACGGTCAGGCGTATTCGATCGCATACCCGCTTCCGGCCTATGGTGTGGCAGTGTTTGAGTATTAAGATGTCAGGCAGCTTCTGACTTGAAACCGGAACCCCATTGGATTTAACCGGTGGGCGGTTCACTATTATATAAAAGGTAAAAAATGCAGAGCAAACTGCCGCAAAATAGATGGGGGATTTTTAAAATAGCCTGTCTGTTTTGCGGCGGTTTTGTTTTTACCGGCAAAGTGAGGAGGAACAGCAGATGAAAAATTATTCGGAAGATCCGAACAGACAGTATCATATACAAACTGCAAAAGGGGAAATCGGGAAGTACGTCATTATGCCCGGAGATCCGAAAAGATGTGTGAAGATCGCGCAATATTTAGATAACCCGGTGTTGATTGCAGATAACAGAGAGTATGTGACATATACAGGAACGCTCGATCAAGTGAAGGTAAGCGTTACATCTACGGGAATAGGAGGACCGTCGGCAGCTATTGCAATGGAAGAACTTTGTAGGTGCGGTGCGGATACGTTTATCAGGATCGGAACTTGCGGCGGAATGCAGACAGATGTGAAAAGCGGAGATATCGTTGTGTCAACAGGGGCGATCAGGATGGAAGGAACGAGCAGGGAGTATGCGCCGATCGAATTTCCGGCAGTGCCCGATCTGACAGTCACGAATGCGCTTGTGAAAGCTGCTAAATCAAAAGGATATCCGTTCCATACGGGAGTTGTACAGTGCAAAGATTCGTTTTACGGTCAGCATGAACCGGAGAGAAAGCCGGTAGGCTACGATCTGCTTCATAAGTGGGAGGCGTGGAAACAACTCGGCTGTCTTGCCTCGGAAATGGAATCGGCGGCTCTGTTTGTTGTGGCGAGCAGCCTCGGGGTGCGGGTCGGCTCGTGTTTTCTTGTGATCGCGAATCAGGAACGTGAGAAAGCAGGACTTGAGAACCCGGTAGTGCACGATACGGACATGGCGATCCGGGTGGCAGTGGACGCGGTCCGCAGATTGATTTCCGAAGAACGGAAAAAAGAGTAGAATGCATATAAAGAAAATGACAACGAGAAGAAAAGAGCGGGAGAAAAGAAAAACGGAAAAATGAATGGGGGAGATAAGCGGGAAAAATAAATGAAAGAAAATAAACGCGAGAAAAGAAATGAGGGGAAAAAGCGGGAAAAATAAGTGAAAGAAAATAAATGCGGAAAATAAAGAGAGGAAATAAACGGTCAAATGAAGGATATGAATGAAAAAGAAATTTTACGGCATGTGGATCACACATTGCTGTCGCAGGAAGCTGTGTGGGATGAGATTCGTCAGGTATGTGATGATGCGGTGAAATATGATACGGCGTCAGTCTGTATTCCTCCAAGGTATGTGAAGCAAGCGGCGGAATATGTAGGCGGAAGAGTTCCGATTTGTACTGTGATCGGTTTTCCGAACGGTTACGAGACGACTGCCGTAAAGGAATTTGAGACAAAAGATGCGATCGCAAACGGAGCGGATGAGATCGATATGGTTATCAATATCGGATGGCTGAAAGACAGAAAATACGATCAGATCGAAGAAGAAATCCGCATTCTGAAAAATGCGTGCGGCAGTAAAGTTCTTAAAGTGATCATAGAAACATGTCTTTTGACAGATGAAGAAAAAGTGAAAATGTGTGAAATCGTCACTCGTTCGGGAGCGGATTATATTAAAACGTCCACAGGTTTTTCAAAAGCAGGCGCGACTTTTGACGATATCAGCCTGTTTGCGGATCATGTCGGCGGTAACGTGAAGATGAAAGCGGCGGGCGGCATTTCCTCGATGGAAGACGCGGAAAAGTTTCTGGAGCTTGGGGCAGACAGACTCGGAACGAGCCGCATTGTAAAAATCGTGAAAACGGAAGAAGAAAACCCGGCGGAAGGAACTTGTGAAATGGAATTATCGCAGGGAATGATCGCAAAGTTAATTGAGACAGCGACTGCACAACTGGCGTATTCATACAGTCCCTACTCGGGATTTAAAGTAGGCGCAGCTCTTTTGGCTGAAAGCGGCAGGATCTATACCGGATGCAATATAGAAAATTCTGCATTTTCACCGACAAATTGTGCGGAGAGAACTGCGTTTTTTAAGGCGGTGAGCGAAGGAGAAAGGAAGTTTCGCGCAATTTGCATCATCGGTGGAAAAGATATTTTAGAAACAGTATGTACGCCGCCTTGCGGAGTGTGCCGTCAGGTTATGGCAGAATTTTGCGATCCGAAGAAGTTCAAGGTGATATTGGCATCAGGCAGGGAAAAGTATAGAATCCTTCGGTTGGAAGAACTTTTGCCGTTTGGATTTGGGTCGGAGTATCTGTAGGAACGATTGACAAGAAAAAGAAAACATGACATAATAAATTAACCAAAAGGTTAATATGAGGGTGATGTATTGAGTGGAAATAACATATGCAAATGCAAAAGTTGAAAAATACTTTAAAGATTATAAAAAGATGCAAAAAAAACTGCCTTTTGAGTGGGTGAAAACAATAAAAAAGCATATGGACAGACTAAAAGCGGCGGAATGTTTTGGAGATTTTTTGAAATTGGGATTAGGAAAGCCTGAACAGTTAGAAGGATGCGAAAGTATTCGATATTCGTTGCATGTAGCGGCAAATGTAAGATTGATTATCGAGCCGAATGCCGAACAGGATACGGTTATGATTTGTACGGAAATAGAAGTGGAAGGAGTGAGTGATTATCATGGCAGCAAAGAAAATTGGTATATCCCGTGATTTAATAATTCACCCGGGAGAAACGATTGCAGACGTCTTGGAAGAACGTGGAATCACACAGAGTGAACTGGCGTCGAGTGCAGGCGTTTCTCCGGCTTACGTAAGCAATGTTATTGCCGGAAAGAAAGGGATATCTGCAAACTTTGCCAGAGGATTAGAGTATGCAATCGGAGTACCAAAGTCTTTTTGGCTGAATCTTCAGGCGAACTATGAGGCGGAACTTTTGGAAGCAAATGAATTACAGACGATTACGGAAGAAGAGCGTATCGTGAGGGAAGACTTAAAAGAAATTGTGAAATACTTTAGAGAAAGAGGCATGATGCCTAGTCGTGAAAATAAAGATGATTCGATACTTTCTCTTCGTAAAATTCTGCAGATTAGTAATTTGGTAAATTTAAATGAAATAATTCCCGGGGGAGCATTTCGGATGTCCGGAAACTTATCGGTAAATAGAAATGTGTTGGGGGCATGGATTCGTTTGTGTCAAATTTTGGAGAATAATCAAAATGTTTCAACAA
>OGXK01000658.1_pt1 | contig 17992 bp, 18 predicted proteins | sample 1576261 | NCBI WGS metagenome assembly OGXK01 (sample SAMEA3541581, study PRJEB24748) | human gut metagenome | biome: human gut; feature: human-associated habitat; material: faeces | place: China | collected 2012 | reverse complement strand
TGTCAGGATAATCTGATATCATGGCTTGACTGGAACCAGCTTTCCAGACAGGAAGAATTATATACATTTGTATGTCGACTGATTGCACTTCGTAAAGCCTGTATGAAGCAGATAGCGAAAAAATCAGAAGACACGATGGGCAGAAGCGGAATCCCTCAGATTTCCTATCATGGGGAGGATGCGTGGCAGATGCCGGCAGGGCGTGCAAGCAGACAGCTTGGTGTATTCTATCATGAAGAAAGTACAGAGAAGGACTTTTATATTGCATATAATATGCACTGGCTTTCTCATTCATTTGCACTTCCTTCCCTTCCAAAAGGAATGGAATGGGTGTGCATGGCAGGGACAAAAGAAGGAGTCCTGGATGAAAAAGAAGCAGTTCCGGTAAAAGATAAGAAGGTTCAGCTGGAGGAGCGAACGATCAAAGTTTTTGTTGGAAGGCGGGCTAAAGAATGAAAATCTGGAAACATTTTTGCACCATAACACATCACAAATATCTGGTTATGAAGAACTGCTTTAAGGTAGGACTTTACAGACAGGGACTTTTGCATGATATGTCGAAGTACTCTCCGGCGGAGTTCTGGGTTGGGTGCAGGTATTTCCAGGGAAACCGGAGTCCGAATAACGCAGAAAGAGAAGAAAAGGGCTATTCTTCGGCATGGCTGCACCATAAAGGGCGCAATAAACATCATTATGAATACTGGATTGACTACGGACTGGAAGGGGAACCAATGCTTACCGGGATGAAGATGCCGAAAAAGTATGTGGTCGAGATGTTAATGGATCGGATCGCAGCATCCAAGATTTATATGAAAGATAAATATACGGATACGTCACCGCTTGAATATTATCTTCACGGTATTGCAGGGGACTGGATGCATAAGGATACCAGGGCACTTCTGGAAGAACTTCTCTATATGCTCGCGGCAGACGGGGAAGAGAAAACTTTTGATTATATCCGGAATACCGTGTTGAAAACGAGAGATTATTAGAAAAAGAGGATAAAAACATGGCAGATTTACCAAAGGATCCAATGATTCTTCTGAGTGTGGTCAATACAAAATTACGGGATTTTTATGCAGATCTGGATACTCTTTGCCAGGAGATGCAGATTGAGAAAAAAGAACTGACAGAGAAACTGGCATCCATTGATTATGAATATGATGCAGGGCTGAACCAGTTTGTATAGAGAGGTTAATAACATATGAATAATATTGATTTTGATGCAATAGATCTTACCAAAGAAGCTCCGGTCACTGAGCCGGAGAGACAGTACTATTACATTGCCAAAGCGCGGAAGTATGTAAGCGAAAAAGCACAGGAGATCGGAAGATATCTGACTTTTTGCGTGACGACTTTCGGTTGTCAGATGAACGCTCGTGACTCCGAAAAGCTGGTCGGTGTTCTGGAACTGATCGGATACAAGGAAGAGCCGGATGAAGAGAAAGCAGACTTCGTTATCTACAACACCTGTACTGTCCGTGAAAATGCGAATCTGCGTGTTTACGGACGTCTGGGACAGCTTGGTGCAAAGAAGAAAAAGAATCCGCATATGTTCATCGGACTCTGCGGATGTATGATGCAGGAACCGACTGTTGTAGAGAAGATCAAGAAGAGCTATCGGTTTGTTGACCTGATCTTTGGAACTCACAATATTTATAAATTTGCAGAACTGATCGTGACAAGATTTGAATCTGAGAGAATGGTGATCGATATCTGGAAGGATACCGATAAGATTGTGGAGGATCTTCCGAGCGAACGTAAATTTTCCTTCAAATCCGGTGTTAACATCATGTTCGGATGTAACAATTTCTGCAGCTACTGTATCGTACCGTATGTGCGTGGACGTGAGAGAAGCCGTAATCCAAAAGATATCATTCGCGAGATTGAAGGACTTGTGGCAGATGGTGTGGTAGAAGTTATGCTCCTTGGTCAGAATGTAAACTCTTATGGAAAGAATCTGGAAGAGCCGATGACATTTGCACAGCTTCTTCAGGAGATTGAGAAGATTGAAGGACTGGAGAGAATCCGCTTTATGACTTCCCATCCAAAGGATTTGTCAGATGAACTGATTGATGTAATGGCACATTCCAAGAAAATCTGCAAGCATCTGCATCTTCCGGTTCAGTCAGGAAGCAGCAGGATCCTGCAGAAGATGAACCGCCATTACACCAAGGAGCATTATCTTGAGGTGGTAAGAAAGATCCGCGAAGCAGTGCCGGATATTTCCCTTACAACGGATATCATCGTCGGATTCCCTGGGGAGACAGAGGAAGATTTCCAGGATACTCTGGATATTGTAAGACAGGTGCGTTATGACAGTGCCTTTACTTTTATCTATTCCAAGAGAACAGGAACCCCTGCGGCAGCAATGGAAGATCAAGTTCCTGACGACGTGGTAAAAGACCGTTTTGATCGCCTTTTAAAAGAGGTGCAGCAGATTTCAGCGGAAGTATGCTCTGTACATCAGGGAACCACACAGGATGTGCTGGTAGAAAGTGTCAACGATCATGATCCGTCATTGGTGACAGGACGAATGAGCAACAACCTCCTGGTACATTTCCCGGGAGATGAAAGCATGATCGGTAAGATCGTGACAGTTTACTTAAAAGAGGCAAAAGGTTTCTATTATATGGGAGAACTCTGTAAATAAATCCAATGATTTGTGATAAAATCCAAAAGAAACGCTCATGCTATGTAAGAGATTTGCATAGTGAGGGCGTTTTTTATGGTGAAAAGAGTGAGTAAAAGGGTAAGTGAGATAGTCTTTCTGATAGCAGCAGGGGGAAGCATCTATTATCTGATCGAGATCTGGTTTCGTGGATTTTCTCATTGGACCATGTTTGTGCTTGGGGGAGTTACATTGACATTTTGTAGTTTTCAGGGCGAGGTAATGCACTGGTCTGAGCCGATGTGGATTCAGATTATCCGGGCAGTGCTTTTCCTGACATCCCTGGAATTTGTGACGGGGATTATCTGTAATAAATGGCTGAAGATCGGGATCTGGGATTACCGGGATCAGCCGTTCCAACTGTGTGGTCAGATCTGTCTGCCATTTGTGGTGATGTTTTCAGGACTTTTGTGCCTGGCGATCGTGCTTGGAGGAGTGGTGCTCTGGGGTGTATATGGGGAGGAAAAGCCGGAGTTTCATGTGTTGTAAAAGGGACTTAAGCATTTTTTGATATGTGAAAAATGACGAAATTAAGATGAAAAGAGTCGTGGGAAACCAAACTCTTTTCATCTTTTTTGTGGATGTTTACAAAAATGAGCATAAATGCATTTTGTTAAATGTAAAATGTTGACAATTTTCGAAGAATTCAGTAAGATACAAGAAAGGTTCAAGATAAAAAACAAGTGAATATAATCATGGAAAAAGGAGGGAAGCAGGAAAAATCGGGGAAAATATAAACTGTTTTTATTGAATGAGAAGTATATGTTATTTGGAGGAAAAATAAAAATGAATCAATATGATGAAGCCTTAAAAAAGGAGACCGCGTTTTTAGGTCAGCCTAGGGGAGTGGGGACTCTCAGTTTTGTACAGCTTTGTTCATCTTTTTCAAGTTACGCAATGAGTGCTATAATGATCTATTACCTGTATGCAAATGCACCTGCAGGTCTTGGATTCGATAAAGCGGATGCAGCACAGTTGATTTCTTTATACGCAACTGTAGTCGGAATGACAACCATCATCGGAAGCTATGTCTGCGATCGTATCCTTGGATGTCGTAGGTCACTGCTTGTAGCCAGAGTTACCGGATTTATCGGTTATACTTTACTTGCATTTCCACTTGGGGTAGTAGGATATGCAGCAGCTATGGGATGTATGGTATTCGGTTCGCTCTTCGCAGGAAGATGTATCGAAACTCTGATCGGTAAATTCTATGATGAGAACGATGGAAGACGTGACAGTGCCTTCACAATTTCTTACGTAATTTCCAACATCGGTGCAGCAGCTCCGGCTCTTGCGGGTGTAATTGCAGCGAAATGCGGATACCACGCAGCATTCGCATTAGCAGCAGTTCTCTCATTCTTAGGTACTGTTGCTTATATTGCTACTTACAAAAAATTCTTCGGAAATATCGGTTTGGAACCGGATGATCCGCTTCCGGCAGATAAGAAACGTTCTTTCGTTGTAAAAATGCTTATTGTTGTTGCTATCGTAGGAACAGCTTTAGCAGTTTCATTTGCAACAGGAAAGCTGAAAATATCTTCCTTTGCAAACGTAGTAAGTACTATTTCTATCTTTATCCCGCTTGCTTATCTTGTCTTCATCTACTCAAGCAAGAAGACAGAAAAGCATGAGAAAAAGAAAGTGCTTTGTCTGCTTCCGCCATTTATTTGTAATGCCGTTACACTTTTGATCTGGACACAGACAATTTCAATCCTTGCTATCTTCTATGAAGAAAAAGTAAACCGTGTGATCTTCGGAGTAGAAATTCCGGCAGCTTCCTTCCAGACAATCCCGGCAATCTTTGCGGTTTGCTTTGGTAGCTTCCTTACTATGCTTTGGACAAAACTTGGCAAGAAACAGCCATTCGGAACAACAAAGATGGGATTCGGAACGATTTTGTGGGGACTTGGCGCAATGATCATTGCACTCCTTTATATCATCTACCCAGGCGATGCAAAAGTAAATGCATGGTGGATCGTATTGTTCTATGCAGTACTGATGTTTGCTGAAGGATTTACATGCCCGATCGGATATTCGATCACAGCAGTAGCAGCGCCAAAAGCCTTTGTAACACAGATGATGACTGTATGGTCAATGTCTCAGTCAGTAGGAGCTGCTCTTAACATGATCCTCGTTAACTTCTATAAAGAAGGAAGCGAAGTGCCGTTCTTCATCGGAATCGGCGCGGTGGTAGCGATTCTGGGTGCAGTTGTACTTGTATTCAGCAAGAAGCTTGCAGAAGGAATGGGAATGGAAAGAGAAGCGTAGGAAGTTTCTCGAGAATAAATCAAATAAATGTCCTCTTAAAGAAGAAATAATAAAAAGTATCAAAAAAAGATCCTTGGCAGGCAGAGATGTCCGGCAAGGATTTTATAATTCTATAACATTTTGCAATAAAGGAGTGTCCTAAGTGCAAAAAGAGCAAGCCTGTGAGGCATAGTGGCTTTTCTTGGGTTTATGTGGAGAACGGGGAAGGAAATGTAATCGAAAAAGAGGAAATAAAAGTAAAGCTCTCTTCTATAATGACGGGAAAAGACAGTTATGTTATACTAAAAAACAAATGATTCAAGATTACTCTTTATCCACTAGAGATGAGGTGAAAGATGGCTAAAGTAAAAGAAAGCGGAATAGGAAGAATGATTTTTGATTTGCGAGTAAAATCAGAATACACATTAAACCAACTCGCTAAAGGTGTATGTTCTGTTTCAGAATTGTCGAAATTTGAATCGGATGAGATTATGTTAAACTTTTTTCAAATAGATAGATTATTTTCCAGACTTGGAAAAACACCTACAAAGCTTGAATACGTGCTTTCAAAAGAAGCTTATGAGATTTATAAACTCAGATATTACATAGAGAAAAATGTTGCAACTAGATCACTTAATAAGGCAAAGTATTATTTAAATGAATATGAAAGTTTGAAACAATCAAAAGAACCTCTGCACAGACAATTTATCGAGATGCAAAAGGCTCAAATTGCATGGATGGAAGAAAAAGATTTTAATGAAATAATAGATTTGTGTGAGCAGGCTATTCATAGAACAATATTTGATACAGATATACCAAAAAATCGTTCTCTGCTAAGTTCGGATGAACTTAATTTAATCTTGTTTTATTGGGAGATAAGTTACGAAGGAGGGAAAGGAAAAGCAACTAAAGAAATAAAAGATGTTTTAACATATTCGGAATATCATTTTGTAGATCATGAAGAATTAGCTCGAGTATATCCTTATGCTGCTTTGTTGGCAGCAAAATATCCTTCTTCTATTTTTAGCAATGATGAGATAGTACTTATTCTTAGAAAGGCAATAGAATTATTAAGAGATGAAGGAAAGCTATTTTTGTTGCCAGAGATTATTAAAGAATATGAAAAGTATAATAACATTATTACAGAAAAAAGTGATTTAACTCGATTCATAAATGCTAGAAAATCTTTGATTGAAATTGGGAAAATATACCAAATCAATTATAATAAATTGCGTTTATTTGAACAAATAAGCCGAGATTTTAAATTGGATTATGAAATAATACGTAAGAATAGAATTGCAGAAAAAATGTCACAAGAAAAAATGAGTGAAGAAGTTTGTACGAGAGAAACATTATCACGAATTGAGAGGGGCGTAACCTGTCCAACACAAAAAAATTTAGAAAAATTGTTATTGAAATTAAATCGCGAAGGAAGGAGAGTAGACACTGAGATTATAACTGATTTTAACGTGTTAGAAAAAAAGAAAAAATATTCAACATATGTTTATCGTTTAGAATATGATAAAGCGGATTTGATTTTAGAAGAATTAAAAGAAGATTTAGATCAAACAATTCTAAAAAATAAACAATACATTCTAGGTGAAGTACTCCGGAGAAAATTACGTGATGGAATTCTTTCATATGAAGAAGCTGTAATTCTTTTATATGAAATTTTAAATTTAACAGTAAATGTGGAAAATATTTTTGAGTATACACTTACCTCATATGAGATCAATTTATTAAATCAGATAGCCATCATATATTCAAAGAACGGAAATATCGATTTGGGAATTGGAATATATGAAGAAATATTGCGTAATCTTGATGAAAGTGAGTTAGAAGTGGTTTTTCGTATGCAGGATTGGGATTTGGTTATGTCTAATCAGGCTTCTTTTTTAGAAATAAATAATCAGCCTCAAAACGCAATAAAATTAACAAAAAATCGTATTAAAACATCCCTTGAAATAGGTAGAGGAATCGATCTTGGAAGGGCATTATCCACTATGGCGTGTGCCTTAGAGCAAGAGAATAAGGCAGAGTGTAAGTACTATTTTAATTTATCTGCTGATATTTTATTCTTAATGAAAAATTATAAAAGATATGAACTGATAATGAAATACTTAGATAGATAAACTTATAAGTTAATAAAAGTCTATGACATTTGTTGAAATAAATATTTTATCAGATATCGTAGAAAAATACATTATATAATGATAATTTAATTCTAACAAACAAAGGAGGAGGTGTATAAATATGGAAATTCTCAAGCAAAAGAATGATAATTTGATTGAAAGAATTAAACATGTTAACATGGCTACAAATGGAAATTGTGGACCAGGTGCTTGTGGTAATCAATGCAGAAACTAATAAGTAATAGAATGTGTGAGTTGGTTATTACTATATAATATGACTAAACTCACACATTTTATTAAAGCATATAGGAAAGCTACTATTTTGAAAATACAAAAATGAGGAATAAAAATGTACTATATAGTTGGATGTCTTGAAGAAAGAGAACAGAATGATATTATATTAAAATCAACATTATATGATAGCGAAATTAAACTATCAGATGAAATATTTAAAAAAGAGTATTATAGTTTAAAAAAGAACGGCTGCAAGAGTTTACATTCTTTTTTAGAAAAAGAGTTAAATATGCAAGGAATGCTATTGAATGAATATGAAATCAAACAAATAACTTCAACATTAACAAAGCATTACAATGAAATATTGTTATTAACTATAATGCCGACAGAATCTTGTAACTTTAGGTGTGCATATTGCTATGAGAATCATGATGATATTGTTATGAATGAAGACATTATACAAGGGTTGGAAAAATATATAGAAAATAGCTATCATCAATATAATCATATAAGCATTAGTTGGTTTGGAGGAGAACCGACATTGTGCAAAAAAACAATTTTAAGAATCAATCAAAAAGTCAAAAAATTGCTTAATTGTGAAAAAAAGTATTCATTTTCCATGACAACAAATTAATTTAGATGCCATACATAGATTGCCTAGTGATATATATAAATTTAATATAATGATTAGAAACAATATTTATGCAGATAATTCCGATTTTACATGGTATAAATTTTTAGATGAAAAATATGGAGATGACGAACGTTTCGGAATTCTTGTGCGACAAGTAGGAAATTTAGGTGGAGATATTGATACGAAAAATATCTTGTCCGAAAAAGAAGGAAAGTTGCTTATACAAAAACATGTTGAATATATAGATAAACTTAGAATTAGATGTGATAACAATGGAATTGAAAAAAATCTTGATATAGGTAGAGGAATGTGTTATGCATCATATAAAAATGGATATACAATTCGAGCAAACGGAAAGGTGCAAAAATGTACAGTTGCGTTTGATTTAGATGCGAATGAAGTAGGATATTTAGATTCGCATGGATACTTACACATAAACGAAGAGAAAAATAAAATATGGTCTGATAATAATATTGCAAAAGATTGTTATTCTTGTAATAAAATCTTTACTTGTTTAAATAAAATGTGCCCACTAAAAAAAGTAACTGACAAAACGTATAAATGTAATGAATACCAAAGTTTTTTTACACAAACTACATTAAACGATTTTTAAGGGAGAGAATAATTGCAAACATATCTAAAAAAATATAAATTCCAGAATCTGCTCATTATTTTAGAGCTGATTTGCACAAACCTGCTGTTGCTTGCAAGTACACTTATCACTATGCGGATGGCAAGGCTGGTTATGGATGGCGATTTTAAGGGAATAGTTATCTGTTCTTTGCTGATAATCGTTATTTATCTGATTCTGCATTTCATGTTTTGGAAAAATGATGTGCATACGACGAAAGTGATTGCCCGCATGAATCAGGATATGAGAAGGGATCTTAACCGTAGGATTCTGGCAGCAGGAACACAGGAATTGGGAGAGAATGACACCGGAGAATATATTTCCTGGTATACGAACAATTTGAAAGAGGCGGAAAATCAGGGATTTTTAAATTTTTATAATGCTGTTGATGCAATCATCAAACTGATTATAGGAACGGTAACACTTGCCATGATTCAGTGGAAGCTGCTTCTGTGCACTGTTTTGACAACAGGAATGGTATATTTATATACTCATTTTTTTCCTGGAGATGTGAGTGAAGAATCAAAGAAAGTATCCGATGAATGGGAATCATTTACACAGATTGTAAAAGAACAGCTGCAGGGGGTAACTGTTCTAAAATACTTCGGACATCAAAAGGATTTCAAAAACAGGATTGGCCAGGCATCAGAGCAACTGGAAAATCAAAGATACCGCTATGTAAAATGTAAGGGTAAAGCATCGCTAAAAATGAAAGCGGTAAACGCACTGGCGGGATTGATTAATAATCTTGTCCTTTTTGGAATGTGTGCCTTTAGGATCATACCGGCTGAAATTTTTTTCGGTGGAGGTAACCTGACATATCAGGTAAAAGATGCAATACTCTCTCTTTCAGAACTTAAGATTGCTTTTGCAGGAGCAAAACCATATTTCGATAAAATCATTTATCAGGAAAAGAACGACAAGAAAAAAGAACCATTACCGCCGGTAAAGGAAAAAATCGAAATCAAAAACCTTGGGTTTTCTTATCCAGGTCATGTAGTCTTTGAGCATTTGAATATGGATTTCAAGATTGGTGGAAAATATGCCCTTGTCGGAGAGAGTGGAAGTGGAAAAACAACGCTTCTCAGATTATTATTGGGACAATTACAGGTAAATAAAGGCGCAGTTTTATTCGATCAGACGGATGCGTGTGCTTATGACCCGAAATCATTCAGTGACCAGATGGCATACATTGAACAAAATGTATTTCTTTTTCACACAACTATTCGAGAAAACATAACTCTGGGAGGGGATTTCACAGAGGAACAGATTGAAGAGGCTTTAAGAAATAGTGCGCTTTATAAAGACCTTAGGCTTTTTGAGAATGGTTTGGATACAGATGTTGGAGAAAACGGAAGAAAGCTCTCAGGTGGACAACGGCAGCGGATTGCTGTTGCCAGGGCACTTATCCATAACCGTAAGATTTTGATCATGGATGAGGGAACTTCCGCTCTGGATAAGGAGAATGCAAAAATAATTGAGGAATCTCTGCTGGAAGAACCGGATATTACGCTGATTTTGGTAAGTCATCATCTAGATAAAAATGAAATAGAAAAATACACAAAGGTATATCATCTTGGAGAGAAGGTGAGCGCATGAAAAAATATCTGATCAAATATAAATGGCAAAACTTCCTTCTTTTTCTGCTTTTAGTTCTTACAAGTGGAGTGTCGACCGGATACGCTTTCTTGCAGATGTATATCGGTAAACAGGTCATGGAAGGGAATTTCCGGATGGTCCTGATCACGGTGGTGTGCAATACCGTTTTGATTTTTGGCAACAGTATTTTGTTCTATATTCAAAATAAATATCAAACCTATCTCATCGCGAAAATGAATCAGGATTTTCGAAACGATATCAGTAATCGGATCATGAGAACTTCCTTTGAAAAGCTTTCCGCTACGGATACCGGAGAGTATTTATCGTGGTACACAAATGATGTTCGCGAAGCGGAAAACCAGGGATTCCAGATTTTTTACAGCTGTATGGAAGAGGCGTTACAGCTGAGCCTCGGAGCAATTTCCCTTTTGTTTATCCGATGGGAAATATTGCTGCTGACAATTGTCGTTTCCGTGATTTCACTTTATACAAGCCGGATATTTGGCGATAAGGTAGAGGAGTATTCAAAAAAAGTATCAGCGGCAACGGAAAAATATACTGACAGAATCAAAGAACAGATTGCCGGATTACCTGTGACACAGGCTTTTGGACTTGCCAAGCGTTTCGAAAGCAAAATTAACGCTTCTGGTGATGAACTGGAAAAGGAAAGATGCAATTTCGCTGAAAAACAAGGAAAAGAAGGCTATAAGGCAATGGTAATCAGCATTTTCGGAATCAATGCGATCAACATGCTGACATTTGTTCTTTGTGTATTACGTATCATTGCACCGGAGGTTATTTTTGGAAGTATCAATCTGACAAACCAGGTCGGAAATTCTTTTGGACAACTTATTTCTTACCGTTTGAAAATGGCTGGAGCACGCCCGTATTTTGCCAAAGCCGAAATGCAATCAGCTGACGAAGAACCGAAGGCAGAAGCAGCACTTCCTTCCTTACAAAAGGAAATCAAAGTTGAGAATCTGTCCTTTTCTTATGGCGAGCAGGAAGTCCTGAAAGGACAAAACCTTATCTTTCAAAAAGGTGGAAAATATGCGATTGTTGGAAAGAGTGGCTGTGGTAAAACAACTCTTTTGAAATTGCTGCTTGGTCAGCTGAAAGGATATAACGGAAAGATCTTATATGACGGAAAAGAACTTTCCTCATATGATGTAAATTCTTTTTACGAGCAGATGGCTTATATAGAGCAGAGTATATTCCTTTTTGACACATCCATTCATGATAATATTACTCTGGGTGATGGCGTCAGTGCAGAAAAATTGGAAGAGATTCTGGCAATGAGTGCTTTAAAAGAAGAAGTCAAAAAGTTCCCGGATGGACTTGAAACAAAAGCAGGGGAAAATGGGAAAAATCTTTCCGGAGGACAAAAGCAGCGGATTGCCATAGCCCGAGCACTTGCCCATGACAGACAGATTTTATTTGTCGATGAAGGCACATCTGCGCTTGATGCTGAAAATGCAATGGTAATCGAGCAGGCACTTTTGGCATGCAAAAATCTGACATTGATCCTGATTACACATCATATGAAAGAAGAAAATCTTCCGCTATTTGATAAGGTATATCATTTGGGAGAATAGAAATTTAAAATATGAAGGGAGGCCGCCCCATGAATCAAAAAGCAGGTGAGATATTTTTTCCAATATAAGATTAACGTATCTTTTGGCACCCTAATCTTATATTGGAAAAAAATGAGTGATAAAAAGGATTATTTTGTTGGAAACGGGGTTTCTTTAATTTTGACCGCTAACATTATTGTATCCTATCCTTCTGATGCAAAATCAATTATCCGTTGCGAGCTTAATTGGAAAACAGGATCTACCATTTATCAAAGTGATCAATACAGCCAGTTTAACAGCAAAGAGCCAGTTTATACCGCAGGAGCCCTCATTTATCTGTTACTTATCATAGTATATTCTTACTTTTATACAGGGATTATCTTTAATGCAATTGAGGTTGCCCACGATCGGTGTATTTATTCATCCAACACTAAAGAACACGTTTATAAATACCCTTGCTGTTCTGATGATCGCCATTGTCGGGGCAGCAGTATACAGGGGAATTGATTATGGAATGACAAAAATTATTTCCCTATTATTCTAAGGACCGGAATACGGTCCTTTTTATATGAATCTTCCATACTGTTTGTGGTTTTTTCAGAACACTAGGAGGTGATTATTTGGTCGATACGAATGTACCTAATAACGGAAAGCTTCTATATGTCCGTAAAGGAAGCAAGCCGATTAATTGGCATATCAGAAAAGACCATGAGAAATCTTGCTTATGAATTAAATATTCAAGTCCGTATTGGGAAAAGAGTCTTGATCCATAGAAAAAAACTTGAGAAATGGATCGATGCACAAACTCGACTTCACTAGGATTTTGTCGTAATCATTGAAAGTAGGATTTCCGGTGCTGGATGAAAGCAAATTCTCGGTTCATATCTTGAAAAGCAATTTAAAATTTGTTAAGATGATACGGTCAATATCTATCCTGGTGAGTTAGAAAGAAAGGATAGGTGATTGCCATGGGAAAGGACTTAAAAGGAAAAGAAATAGGTAAGGGTATTATCCAACGTAAAGATGGCTATTATCAAGCCTGTATTTATCAAAGAGGATATGGAAAACCTATTTACCTATATTCAAAAAATTTAAAAGAAATAAAAAAGAAGAAACAATACAAAAAAGAAATTTGGGATTAAAAATAGAAACTGAAAAGATTACACTAAATCAATGGTTTGAACAGTGGATGAGTCTTTACATGATCACCCGTTTAAAAAAGACAACAATCTCCAATTATTTAAATTCTTACAGGCGTTGTGAAGAATACATAGGTTACATGAAGTTAAAGGATATACAAATGACAAATATCCAATACATGATAAATGACCTTTACAAAAAAGGTTATACGATATCAACAATCAAAAGTTCTGTTTCTGTAATCTATTCCTGTTTAGAAAAAGCAGTTACACTGAGAATTCTCTTCAATTTTGAAAAAGGCTATATAGACGTCTATAAAACATTAAATCGAACACCTATATACTATGATGAGCATGGTAATAAATTGGAAGAACATTATTACACAGTGCAAATTACAACCCCTAAAAAAGCAGCTAGTGTACGGAAAGTTCCTTTGCTGAAAGTTGTAGCGGACGCATTAGAAAGCTGGCGAGAAAAACAGAACGCAGATAAACGGAAATTGAAGAAAAAATGGGGTGTAAATAATTCGCTGCTGAAAGATTATCCCGAACTAATATTTACTACACAATATGGTAACTATTATTTATCGACACAAGCTGAACGGGAATGCAAGCGAATTACATCAATAATGAACAGACGGGAAGAAAAAATGCATTGAATGTATGCATAATTATACATTTCCTGATAATGATACAATCACAATAAGTTCGAAAACAATGTAAAAAATAGTGTATAATCGAATAGTAATGCTTGCAAACCCTTGAAAAATAAGGAGATTTTGATATGACTGGTGATTTAACACCGACTGCCCGATAATTTTAATCCTACAAAAACGCGATAAAGCGCGTGGTTGAGGGATTTTTTATGGTCGGAAAAGCTGTCTGAAAGTTCTGACAATGGCATGGAGTGTACTGTAGTGTTGTGGAGTACATTGGAGTACATGGTCAAAAAATGGTCACAAATACTTTTTCCCAAATGCATACTCATGCATATTGTGTAACCTTTTTTAATGTTAGTTCTCCTATGTTTGTATAATTATTTCGTTTTTTATTCTAATTCAATTCATTTTTATCTTTTCAACTGTTAAATCTAAATTTTGCGTTTCTGCAAAATTGTTTATACAATTTCCTGAGATCAGGTATTTTATACATTGAAATAAAAAGAAGGTTTCAATTTATGAATATCAATAACAGTAAATATATCTTCTATGATGCCGGGGTCAAAACATAGCGTTTTCTATATACTAACCCCTGCTTGAACCTTGAAAATTTAATATTTCACAGTAGATTTGATATAAGAGCCTTTATTAGCTTAGAATGATTGGTATACTTCTGATTCACATCTAAGCTAATATCGGATTTTGTGCATAGTTACCAAGACCCTTTCGGAATCCAAAGAGCTTTCGGAAATTTAATGCTGCTATTTTGCTTCCAAAGAAAAATTTACCACGTTGTTTACCTCTTGGAAGTTTATCAAGGTGATAATTCTTTCGGATGTTAGCAGGAACGGTTTCTACTCCATTTCTCAACTTTGCTAAGTTACTGAATTCTTCACTCTGCATGTATCTTTGGCTTCTCGCTCTGTTAGATGCATTTTTTGAAGTAATAAAGCTGGCAACTTTTTTATAAATCTTTGGACGGCACTGATCCTGATATGGGCAACCGGCACAATGATTACGCTCAAATGATACTCTGCATTGTCTTGTTGATTTTGTAAAACTCTGGCTTATAGGCTCATGACCTGCGGCACATTTTAACAGACGGGTTCCATCCTCATTAAATTCAAAGTCAGCCAAAGCATCTGGAGCCTCTTTACCTATCAGAGCTGTTGTTATCAGTTTGACATTTTTCTCCTTTGCAAGAGCAATGTTATCCTGTCCGTCATAACCACCGTCTGTAACCAGAATGATTTCTTCTTCAGATTTCTCCATTGCTGAAAGAGATTCCTGAAGAAAATGGCTGTCCGTATGAGTATTTTTATCAAACTGGTAATCCGTTACTACAGATCCATTTTGGCCTACGGTTTCTTCGATGTTGGCAACATAGCCCCTATGCAGTTTGCCGGATTTATTTCTGTATGTGGCATCGGGATCGGACGGATTTTGAAGTGCAGATGAATTCATGGTACCATCTTCCTTTGTTCTCAGACGACGCTTTTCATTTTCAACAACAGTCTGGTCTGAAAGACATCTGACGAAAAGCTGATATTCCGTTACTTCTTCAAAATCTGATTTGCACAGCTCCAGCAGACAGTCACAGTCCGTCAACAACATCTGAATGATCTGGTCCATGTCATCATTTCTCTGATGATAGAAAAGAAGGTTATAATCATTTGCGTCAGTATAACGCTCCAGTTGTGCAGGAAGCTTTTCCGAGTGATTCTTTGAAAGGTAAACAACCAGCTTGGATATACAGGTGTAAATCAGCTCCATACGGCTTAAGAAACGGATGTTGGATTCTATCATAATGGAATCCATGCGACGGATACGTCCATTCAGCTTCATCATCTTAGCAATCTTGTTGCTAAGCTCCTTCACACAATCACGATATAGGTCTACACCATGAAGTGTTTCATAGTCGTAGCATCTTTTACGGAAACGGCTCAGAGTTTTATCTGATATAGGCTGCTCTGCAAAGCTTGTGGTATGCAGTGCGTATTGCAGATGAAGGTCAAGCATCAGATTTTCAACAATTTCGTCATCTGAATAATCAAAAAGTTCCTTAATGATGAGAGCACCTATGATAACATTTACAGGTGCGTTAGGTCTGGATGCCTTATCACTATATAGGACAGCAAAGCGCTCCTCATCTATTGCAGGGAAGATTTCATCAGCAAAAACCTTTGCCCAGGATTTTTCTAATGCTTTTCTTTCGCGCTCAGTGAGCGTCATGAAACTATCATCAAAAGATAACTGCTGGCAATCATTTGTTTTAAAGGACATAGGACATATCACCTTTCAAAAGCTGCCTTTATTATAACGCATGAAAGGCTAAAATGCTTGTAGTTACTGTAAAATATTAAATTTTCAAGGTTCTATTTTGGGGCTTTTGACCCTGGCATCATCTTCTATGCATTTAATAAAAAATGGAAGAGTATTCGTGAGTGTTGCAAATACTATGAAGTAAGATATGGATCTGTTATGTCTTACAAAAGAATCCACAAGTGTACAGCTGAAGAAGCAATCGCATATTGCAGAAATTTGAAAAAACTAGGTATATTTTATTTTAAGAAAGCGAGGTGGACAGATTTAAAAGAATGCTGCGATTATTACAATATAAATTATAAATCGTTATTGGCATATATGCAGAAAAATAAATCATCAAAAGAGAAGGCGCTCAGCCATTATTATCAGTATTATAAATATAATCGTTTTACATATAACCATGTGACTTATGACAGTTTCGCCGCATGCTGCATGGCATATGAGATTAAACCGATCTGCGTCCGGCGATATGCAAAAAGAAAGCATTTTCTGCTGCGGCATGCGCTTTCCAGCTATTTGAATTATCATAATAAAAGAAAAATATATTTCTGCGGACAGGAATATATTACATTTACATCATGTTGCAGAGCATTTGGATGTAATGCATCTTATGTGTCGGCATACGCAAAACGGCACGGAATATCCAGAGAAGAAGCTTTGAAATTTTATATCAATCGTATTGAAAAGCAGGAAGGACAAAAAATAGATTCCAGAACATTTGTATTCCGGGATAGTATTTATCATGATTTGAGTGACTGCTGCCGCAATCTTGGTATAAATGTCAGGAGCGTTTATGGTTACATGTGGAGAACAAAAAAGAGTAGGGTAGAGGCGGTTGAATATTATTATACAAAACCCTTTGTAGAATGAAAAGTATCTCTGTAAGCAGTGTGAGAGATAAAGCGAGAAAGAAAGGGATGTCTTTACAGGAAGCGGCAAAATATTATATTGAGAGAAATAGTTATGACTGATGAGTATGCAGTATAAGCGGATGGTAGAATTTGTGAGAAATGTGTTGCTGTTTATTGTAATTGTGATAAAATTAGGATAAAATAAAGATAGCAAAAAGTGAAAGGAGAGGTGGAAATGATACAAATTCGCCCAGTTTCTGATCTCAGAAATAAATTTCCTGAAATTGAGACTCTTGTTAATAGTGGAAATCCTGTGTATTTAACTAAAAATGGATATGGAGCTATGGTTGTTTTAAGTTTAGAAGAGTATGCAAGCCTCACTGATAATATCGAAATGAAGCTTGATGAAGCTGACAGGCAGGCTGCGAGAACCGATGAAAGACTTTCTCACGAAAGCGTGTTCAAAAATGCAAGGAGTGCAATACATGGAAAATAAATCTTATCAGCTTCGCTACTTGCCAATATTTGAAACTGATTTGCTAAGTACGGTAAATTACATTACAAATGTCTTGAAAAATGAAGATGCGGCACATCGGTTGGTTGATGATATTGAAAGTGCCATATTGAAAAGGCTGGAAAATCCTCTTGCGTTTGAACCTTATCGTTCTGCAAAAAGGAGAGAGTATCCATATTATCGGATTTATGTGAGGAATTATGTGGTATATTATGTGGTTATCGGGAATGTTATGGAAGTAAGGCGACTGATATATAGTGCGAGAGATACAGATCGTCATTTATAGCAGAATGATAAAAATGTAATTGCAAAATAGCGATAATTTATTTTAGAAAAATAGTAGTAGGAAACAATACAGAACTCCTCTATATGAGAATAAAGTTGTTCTCATATAGAGGAGTTCTGTATTCTCAATTAAATATTTGAAAGTAAGTATGTGAAAAAATTAAAAACTTGCTGAATAAGCAAAAAGTTGCGGGTACAGAACTGTATAATCGAAAACAAAGGAAATGATTTTAACTTTAGTAAAAATGAGAATCATATGAGGAATGAGAAGATGGAAAAAATTATCAATATTGAAGATTCAGTAATCAAACATTCCCATCAAGATACAGTCTCGCATATTCTAGTGGTTCATCAATGGCAAGTGTGTTTAATGCACAATCTGATCTGGGTGTGGTTCTCAAATTCTTTTCTGCTTCCCAGCAGTCAATGCGAAGCATATAGTCTGCACTGGTATAAACATCAATGCTGTTTCGTCCGGGATTATATTCTGCAAATAT
>OGXK01000640.1_pt1 | contig 18205 bp, 15 predicted proteins | sample 1576261 | NCBI WGS metagenome assembly OGXK01 (sample SAMEA3541581, study PRJEB24748) | human gut metagenome | biome: human gut; feature: human-associated habitat; material: faeces | place: China | collected 2012 | reverse complement strand
GGTGACACGGGGGCCGAGTATGCGTAATTGCTCCGGGGTGAGATGATCGGCAAGCTCGAAAATTTTAGTACCGTCTTTCTGATCCTGGGAGGCCGGAAGCTTACGGATATCCGGCTTGTTTACGTTACGGTTGAGTTCATCGGTTACGTTGTACATGGATGCAAGTTTAAGGATAGCCTCGTTAAACCGGAGGCCTTCCTCATACATGCAGATATCGACGGGGCTTTGAGCCGTTCCGGTATCACCGAAATCCGTTACCTTATAAACCTGCTGGGAACCTTCCTTACCGAACAATTTGATACAGGCCGACGCGTCGTCCTCTGACGGCCGGCGTTTGAAATGGCGGTTGGTTCCGACACAATCCCGGGCTTGCGGATAATAATGTAGAATTATATCCAGCCCGTTGTTGGTTACTTTGTAGATGTCTTCTGCCTTTATCATCGTTATAAAGTTACATGGTTACTTATTTTTCGTTGTTTTCCTCCTGCTTTGTTTTCAAGTCTCCCCAAGGTTGATACAGGAAAACGAACAATAACAGCCAAAGAAAAGCGGTTTTACCCGTATAATAAATGACAAAGGCAATCAGTCCCATAAAGGCAACCACAATAATAGCGTGGGCGATGTATTTTAAATTTTTATCTTTCATTGTTCAAACATGTTATACTGAATTGAAAAACCGAATTTGCTTAATCTCCTTTCCTGGAGAAGAGAACGTTTGTCATGTGAAGGCATAATGGCCACCAGATTCTTTGTATCGAACTGGTAACCTTTCTTCCGCATCTGATAACGTAGGTTTCTTAGGCGTCTGTCTTCTTTCATGGCATTTCGTTAAGATCGTCTTAGTTTATAAAAGGCATGGCACACTATCGCAAAGGATAGCGTTTAAATCCTCCTGTATGGTTTCCTGCTGCTTCTTGTTCAGGTGTACTAGGAAATAACCTTTTCCGCCGGAAAGATTCTTTATTTCCGCCAGATTATACTTCCTGTCTACCGCATCCACGAACGCAGGGGATTCCATGGGGCGGAAGCTACTGAATATTTTATAAGTTCCACTACTGCCTTCTATTCGTAGCGTGGTTAATTCATCGGGGGTGGTAATTGTTGATTTCATTACTTATTTATTTTTAATTATTCGACTTGTTCCTCACCTTCACGTATTAGGGTAAAAGGTAGTTTGGTACCACAATTCACACAATAAGCTGTTTTACTCTTGTTTAAGGAAACTCCATCGGAATATTCCCCACCGGAATATGTACCGTCAGAATTATGCACACTCGTGTAACTCATTCTAAACAGATCACTATACTGATAACCGTAAAAACCATTGCAATAAGGGCAAGGAAGCGGTTGTGCTTCAGTTACTTTTATGGAGATTTTTTTGCTCATTTCTGTTCTTGATTTGAATTATTTTTCACCACTTATTTTTAATTTTACCAATTCACCAATAGGATAGGTCGTATGTTTCGGTCTGTTTATTTTCACTTTATGAGAAGAAAGAAACAACGGAACAGATTCTATTCGATAGAAAGTGTAGTAAGCTTCTTTAGGAGCTGTTTTTTCATATTCCTTTAAATATTCTTCTGCTTTATTTCTCGTATCAAATGCGGCAAGGATAGAAAACCAAACGCCGTCTTCTTCGTATTTTCCGGATTCCCTTTTAGTTACTATGTAAATTTTGCTCATTGTTGTTTATAGCTGTGCCGGAGGATAGCATCGAACTACCAATAACACCCGCTTTCGCCCTTCGGGGTTATCTCCACACTCCGGCGGTTATTATATGGAGCGGCAAAAGCCGCCCCGGTTATTTATTCACTTTTCTTTTCCGGAAGAAAAACAAAGTCTGCCCAAATATCAAGGAATTGTCGACCGCAATATGCTGCCAGTTCCGACGTTTTGAAGGCAAGCCGAACACCGATGTGCGCATTCGTGCTCGACGAATCGATACTCGCGTACGCATACGAAACACCGCCCAACGCGCTCGCGTAGTTGTACGACCGATACACCACACGAGACTTTTCTTCCTCGTCCAACTTATTGTATTCTTCCCCTGTATAAAGAATAAACCAAGGATAATAACGGCATTCATCCTCTGTAAATTGAGGTTCCCAGCCCTCATTTAAAGCCTTGACAATGATACGGAGTTTCAGGAAAGCCAGAACGTCAGGTTCAAGACCGAGGGATATTTTATCCCGGTTCCATGCTTCCGCATCAATACCAATTTCACGGCAGGCGTCCTCAAACGTCTTAATACGTTCTTTTACGTCTTTCTCCGGTTCATCAATAAGAGTTAAGATGCCATTTCTCCAGACGGCCGTTTTACCTTCCGGAATTTCGATTTCTAATTTCTTTGATTTCATTTTTCTTTTATTTATTGGTTTTCACTATGGAAGATTTTTACGCCTGTTACTTCCTCGATCTTATCCTTGGCAAGTTCGGGAATACGACAACGACTACCCCGCCAATTACGAAAGGTATGTAATGGCACTTTACATGCTTCTGCCAATTTAAGGGACATTTCAGAAGATTCTTTTACCGGCAAATTCAAAAGGTACATTCTTAGTTTCTCGCCGTCATCATTCCTTTTTAATTTTTTTTTCGTCATACCTTTGTGATAAATATACTCATTATTATTAACTTTACATAGCAAAGGTATAATTATTTTCACCACAAGTGAATAATAATTACGTTAATAAAAGTTATAACAAAGATGTAATATGGCTAATTTCTTGTTAATAAGAGAATTATGTGAGTTAAAGAAAATCACTATACGAGAACTTGCATCACGTATAGGAAAAGAAGATAGTAGCATACAGGCTATTGTCAGGAATGGAACAACGAATACAAAAACCATTGAGGCAATAGCAAAGGTTCTGGAAGTTCCTGTAGGTGTATTCTTTGATAATATTCCCATACCTGGAATAAAATCAAATGAACTTGATAAAGATGCAAAAATAGCTGATTTAGAAAGGATAATTGAGGAGAAGGAACGTCTAATACAAGTCTTATTAAGTAAGAAATAACCTGTAATAGACTAAGAAATGTAGGCATATTGTAGGCTATACAATTATGCAAATAATTAATAATCAAGCGATTAATAAACGTTACTTGAATCACAAATAAAATCCGATAACTTGAAAAGAGTTATCGGATTTATTTTTTTATTACTTTCGCTTTTATAGACAACTTCCTTTTGCAGCGCAGAAGATAAACGATTGAACATGTAGGTCAGAATAAGAGAAGTTCTTTAAAACTTCTCTTTACGTTCAAACTTCCCTTCCTCGGTATAATATTTCCAAGTACCCTTAGGTTGGTTATGCGAATATTTACCACGAAGTCTTAATTTTCCATTTTCGTAATATTCACGATAACGTCCGTGACGTTTTCCCTCTTTTACTTCCGCTTCACTCTTTAGTGCTCCTTCCGGATAAAATTCACGTAGAACATTTCCTTCAAACTTTTCGACATAGAAACGTTTCAATTCACTTAACTGTTCTTTCTCGGTCACAACATCTTCATTCATTTCTTCATCTTCCTCATCGGTAGCAACCTCAACAAGTTCTTCCGGTTCGTATGGACTATAATCCATAACATATTGTAAAGAAGCAGACTGGCTATCTCCTATCACTTGCATAGTCCAATAAGGGAAAGAATACAAAACATCCTTATTTGACTGTATCTCATTCCATGTGGCAGGATTCATCATTAGCTTCAACTGGGAATAGAACTTACGTACATCCGTATATAAGAAAATCGTAGAACTGGATTTCAGATATGAAAAAGCATCTTTAAATCCCGGATTGTCTTTCAACAAGTTCTTTTGTTCATAATCCTCTACGAATGAGAGTAAAGATGCAGCTTTATTACTAAAAACAACATAATCATCCACATAAGTATAATAGGGTTTCTCGAACTTATCAAATAGTTTTCCGAAAAACAGTCGGAAGAACCCTTTCATCTCGACATAATTAATTTCAAAGTCCTTATAATTAACAGTTTTAATTTTAACCGGAGTACGACGTTTGACCTTCTTTTCTATAAGTTCCATGTTCTCACGTGCATCCTTTATACTTTTTGCTCTGATAGCCAAAACCAGTTCGGGTTCACGCCCAAGTAACCCCGGTTCAGATTGTGTAATAGCAAACTCTCCAGACATCCAGCTCAAAAAGTTTTCTTCCAAAGAGATACCGAACAGTCCTTCAATCTTTTTTCGGGAATTTTGATACGAATCATACAACTGTTTATCATGAACAGAGAGGGCATTTTCTAATTCCTTCACAAAAGTCATCGGATTATTAAAACCAATATTCGTATAAAGGGCCGTTCGTCCGGACAAGATTTCATGCGCTTTCATTTTATGCTTTCCGGAATTCAGCAAGGCAGTGATATAAGGATCTACTGAATCTTTCTTCAACGTATAACCTTTCACCTCCATTTTATCCTTACCCATATTCAAGTAAAGACCGGCAAAATTCATAGAATTACTGAACATATCAATATATTCATTCCTTGTTCCCAGGTAGATAGACATAAACTGTGGGATACGCTCATAGTTGATAAAAACCCTGACGAGTCCCTTACCGGAAACTAGTTTCTCGGTTTCAATAAAAGCTTGATCAAGTCCGATTTTAGGTTTGTTACGTGAATCAATAGCCGATTCGATAAGCCCGGAAGTATAAGAACCTACCAGATGATTATCCACAAAAGCAATATAAAAGATATCACGCGTATCCGGATCACGCATCTCAAGAATGTTAATGCCACTATGCATCCGGTTAGTAACAGTGAAGCCGCTCATTACAAGAACCGTCTCAAGCTGATCTTTCACCAAGTCCATTTTAGAAGCTTTCTGCATATCCAGAATGAGCAGAAAATCCCAATCAGTCGCGCGGGTTTTATGAAGTGAAATAAGCATATCCCGTTTGCCGACAAGTGACAACAGCACCTTGTTACTTTTCACAACTGAATCAAGTTTTTCCACACTCTTCGTAACTTCCTCAAAAGACTTCGCTTTTTTCAGACATTGCCATGTTTCGCTTCCGCTAAATTTCTCCCAATCTTCAATCGGAGCTGATGATTGAATAATAAATGCCGCATTTTCCGGAACCAGATAAATCTGCTGAATATTACGATCGGGTGAGATAAACAGATAAACCACGGAGTATACTACATATACCGCCAAAGCCAACCCTATCACCACCAAGGTACGTTTTACGATTTGCTTACTACTCTTTTTTGTCGTGGGCTCGGCATATTGCTCTTGTTCCCTGTTGTTTAATTCATTCATGGTTGATTTATTAATATAAATTATAGTCCCATTGGTATCCTCAGTAAATACCAAATAATAAAGAATAGCGTCCATGCAGCTAAAATACCTACAGAGTAGCGCCAAGTGTATTTGAGTAATGTCCCATAAGTAACTTGTTTATCATATTGCCTCATATATGTCAATACCAGAGGCATATAAAACATAAAAGGCGTAATAGCATTTGTCGAGCTGTCACCAATACGGAAAGCGCACTGTGCGATATCCGGAGAGATTCCCATTTGTGCAAACATCGGGATAAAGATAAAAGACATAAATGCCCACTTGGAAGTAGCAGATACCATAATCAGATTGATAAACGCTGTAAACAGGATAAAGAGAACAAGTGCAGACAACGGAGCCGGCTCGAAAGAAGAAAGCAGATCAGCTCCCATAATAGCAAGACACTTATCCAAATGAGAATACTCGAAGCAGGCGAACATTTGAGCGGCAAAAAAAGCAATAACAAAGTAAACACCCAAAAGTTTCATCGGTTGGGTAAGCCCTTCAATCACATCATTGTCGGAACGATAACGACCGGAACTGAACCCGTAAGCCATTCCCGTGATGCCCGCCCCTAAGGAAAGAAGAAAAAGAATTCCGGCAATAAAAGGCGAATGCATCAAACCACCGTTCACGCCACGTAATATCCCATGAGAAGAAAACGTAAGCCATAAGATAAGAGCTACATAAATTCCTGCTACAATAATCGAAATCATTATCGCCCGCCGTTCTTTACGGGACAAGGGCCGATAAGCTTCCACCTTCACGCTTCCTTCATATTTTCCTAAAGTGGGAAGAAGCCATTTCTGAGTCAGCCAGTAAACAATAGCAGTAATTACTACGGTAGAAGCACTCATGAAAAAATAATTGCAAAGTGGTTCGGTATTTCCCTGATATCCTGTCTGAGCTAGTGCAGCTTCCTGAGTGGTATGAGCCAGCAACGGATCCATTGTGCTTAATACAATATTTGCACTATATCCGCATGCCACTGAAACATAAGCCGTAATAATTCCTGCAAGCGGATGAAGTCCTACCCATTGGAACAGCATGGCGGCAATAGGCAATAAGATAATATATCCGCCATCGCCAATAACGTTGGACAACAAGCCAAGAACGATTACCCACAAGATAACCTTCCTTTTCTCCTTCCGGTTCCCCACTCCCAAACGGATGCATGCACCAATAAATCCTGAATGCTGGGCAACCCCCAGTCCGAACATAGCAATAATCACCATACCCAACGGTGCAAATCCGGTAAAGTTCTTGATAGCATTCCGCAACCACCAGCGAATTCCTTCCGGACTCAATAAGCTCTGTACGCGAATCTCCTCACCGGTTTGTGGCAGCGTCACCTTCAATCCATAAATATCACATATCCATGAAAGAAAGACCACTGCTATTGTCAGCAGAAGGAACATCGTAGCGGGGTGAGGCATACGCCATTTATTCTTCATCTGTCTCAAGATTTATTCTTCGTCAGCCTCCAGATTATCCAAGTCAATAATACGTAATTCTAATGCACGCACTGCTAGACGGGTAGCATTTACTCCCACCCGTTCCCCATTAGGGAAAAGGCGTCCTATAAGATCATTCTGTCGTTTTTCCAATGACTTCACTCCGAAAGGCATTCCCTTCAGACTGGCAATCATTTCTTTCGTATATCCTAAAGCCAGATGACGTAAGAAACGCTCATCATACTCATCAATATCATAACTAATCACCGCCTCCTGACGCTTGGCATCGTTAGCTACCGATTTTTTGAAACGATCTACAATCTTTTCCAAAATCGGATAGTTGAAAACTAACTTCTTTCCGTCCATTACAGCCTGCACATCTGTTTTGGTGAGCAGTTCCCCTGTTTTCAGGATAATTCCGTCAGCACCGGCATTGAGCACATCCACCCATAACTTTTCATTCAGAATTTCACCCGTAAATATCAAAACCCGAACTCCTTTGTAACGTTTGAATATATTCCGGCATATATCAACACCGATAGTGGTTGAACCTCCCAATCCTAAATCCAGCAACACCAAATCGGGAAGTTGTGCCTCCATTAACGGCCAGAACTCATTTTCCGTCATAGCTGTACCAATAACCTCTGCATTGGGTATCTCATGGCGAAAAATCTCCTCTGTACCTTTCAACTCCAGTTTTACATCTTCTACAATAATAACTTTAAATTTCTGTTCTTCCATTTCCTTATCTAATAACTTTATATGTGTTCTTTTTCATTATCTGCGTGGAATAGTAAAATAAACCGTAAACCCTCCGCCTTCGGCCGGTTCGGCATTAATACGGCATCCTCTACGCCCTGCAAATTCATCATGATCGCGGATTATCTGCTTACATACGAGATATTCCGTCCCCCTCAATTCTCCCTTTTCTCCGGACGTCATACGTGCCAGATTCGGATAAAATAGTTGATTCAACTCCAACACGCTCTTTTCACGTCTTGTATCCGTGAAAAGAAAACGTATATACTCATCATCCTTACGAGCCTGCAAACGCAATACTCCGTCTTCGTGAACCGTCAATGCTTCATCAATCAGGTTCTCCAATAAGAAACGCAACTGGTTTACATCTCCTATTACTCTTGCATCTATCGGAGCCATCTCCAACTCTATCTTATCCATACGGTTCTTTACAGACTTTTTGAAATATTTTCCGGCAGTTTCGAAAAGCTCTTGAACCGGAATCGTGGTCCGCCGGAAAGTAACCTCTTCCAACTGGCGGGAAGCACATGAACTCAAAATAGTAAAGATCCCCTTATAATATTCAATCAACTCCGTCATAGTCTCCACTGCCTCCTTTTCTTCTTTCTCCGAAAGGTTCTGCGCATTCAGCCGACCTATAATTTGTTTAATCTTATTCGGATAATAAATCGTTTCATGCTTGATAGTCGAAAGACAATTATCAAGTACCATATTCTGTACATGTAACATACTGTCCTCCCAAGACGCCCGTTGCGTTTCCTCATGCGCCGACTCAATATCACGATATTTCGTTGCCAGTTTCACCACAGCGTTAAATACGACAATAGCTACATAACGTGCCACCAGTTCGAAAAGCAAACGGTCAGTTTCCTGTTCCGTCCCTTCTCTTCGTTCCAAATAAAGCACACCGACACATTGGTGTTCACCTCCCGCTTCTACCATGAGAGGTATTGCCTGGCGATGTTGCTCGGAAATATATTCTCTTGAATCAAAACATAGCTGCACCATTTCCGGCATTTCCTGTCCGGGACTCGAAGCATATTCCAACAGATGTGTCGTTTCATTATAAACGGCAATCCCCATCCGGTCAATCGTCAACAACTCATTTACCGAGCCGAATGCTTCATCTACGATACGTTGCGGAATCTCTTTGAGCGTACTTTCTTCCCTTTGGAGCGCTTCTGCATTTTCCTGCTCCTGCGGTCGAATCAGGGAAGCAGCAAATACTTTCTGATTAATTTCAAGTACCTGTTCCAAACTCAAACGATTTTGTATCCGCTTCCTCAAATACAAAAGATAATATCCTACCAAAGAAACAATCAACAAAACGAAACAAAGGATAATTCCCACTGTCTTATTAATATTCGAACGTTCCAGTTGCCGACAATATCCTTCCAATGTCTGATCTTCTCCCTGCAACTTATACAAATCTGTAAACGCCGAATTATTATAACTATACGCATCCAATTGTTTCAATGCCAGAAAAGCAACCGCCGCCTCATTTCTTATATCCAATATCACATGGTAATCCGAATCAAAAAGTTCGTTCCACCACAGAATCTCAGCAGGTATACCTTCACCGACGAGCTTCATATACCGATGCGTAGCATCCGGGCGCGCATATTTCTGATAATGCTCATTCAGCAACAATATGGCAGAATCAGCATATTGCAAAGCAATCTCATACTGCTCATCCACATTAGCGAAATAAGCAGCATTGGCATAATCTGATGCAGCATCCAACAAATCTTCATAAGCAGAATCCGTAATAACCACAATCGAATCGGTATCCTGTAACATCGGAGGAATCGGATCATACAGACAAGACCCCATACCAAACGGAAGTAAGAGGCAAAGTAGCACTCCAATTACTTTGCGCACTCCCGAAGGCAAACGGAAATAAAAGCGACTCCCTTTTCCAAGTTCGCTTTCCACGTTGAATACACATACTCGGAACAGTTCATTCGTTTTCTTATATTTCTCGATGATTCCCTTACAATTCATCAATCCGAAGCCACTACCCTTATTTTCCTTCAATTCATCTGCATCCGTGGCATTCTTCATACCGATAACACGTGAATCATACACTTTCTCACCAATAATCTGTGCCACATCTTCGGCTGAGATTCCCCTTCCATTATCTTCTACAGAAATCTCCACATAAGAATCCGTAGTACGTGCATACACTTTGATTACACCTCCCTCAGGAGTATATTTGCGGGCATTCTCGGCCAACGTATTTATCATAAATAGGGTCAGTGCACGGTCCGCCTTCACCATAGCATGGGTCGGTTCAATTTCTAACGTCTGTTCTTTCATCTCAAAGGCACGACGTCCCTTTCCCAATAAATCGAACAACTCATTAAGACCGAATGTTTCAATATTCAGGCTAAGAGTTCCCTGCTTCATCTTGATCCAAAGAGCAAGAATGTCATTATACTCATTGATAGTAGTCACCAGTTCGTCAATATACTGATACTTCTCTTTCTTAATCTTCTCATCGTCAATATAACCTTTCTCTGTCAACTTATGTACCTCGTTCAAAATCCGGTCAATATATGGATTGATGCCATTTACAATCGCCAGACAAGCCTTCTTTATCAGATTCTGGCGTTTATTCCCGGCAATATGCTGCTCGTACACATACCGTTGTTTTTCCAATTGAATCCGTTCGTCGCTCAATGCCTCTACCATTTGTTCATTATCGGCAGCCCAAATAATATATGGCTCAAGCACATGCACCAGCGCTTTCTCGTCTTTGCTTAATCGGTGCACAGGAACAAGTGCCGCTTTCCCCTCTTCGGGTATTTCCAATGTCATCCGTCCTTTGCCGAATAATTGGTCAATTCCTTGCTGAATTAAAGGAACATTCATCGGAATAGAAGAAGTTATATCCCTACATAACGATAGAATCTGTTGTAGTCGTTCCACATCCACCTGATTTCGTGTTTTGGAACTCTTATTGAAGAACCACCAGAGAATAACTACCAGCACCAACCCAACAATGACCACAGATAGTACGAGAGTCATTTGCCGCGAACCTGCTTCCAATGAAATATAGCGGCTCTCCAATTCCTTATCCTGCCGTGTAAAGTTCAGAATATCCAGATAAATATTCCGGTTATAGTCCGATGCGTGCTTCATTCCCAATCCTGCATACGAAACGCTCAACTGCTCGCGAATCCTTGAAATCCATTCGGGAACAGTTTTAACCTTCTCTTCCGTAATCCACGGTACTCCGGTGTAAGTCGTATCCCCTTCGGCATAAGGCCACAATTTGTCCAGTGTATCTGCCTTATAATGATAATAAAGCAGATGATGTTGATTCACACAATCCAGTGCTTTTGTCAATGTATCGAGTGCTTCCGAATAACGACCATGCGCATTCAGATACTTACCGATAGACACATACGCCCCGGCAATCTGATATAAATCATCATATTCCTGAAATTTCTCAAGTGCCAACTGTGCCATACGCAAAGGCATAAGTGAATCCACCGGAAAATCGAATTGGTCGAGTGCATGCGTCCTCCTTACCCGATAAAACTCGAAATTGGCAGGAGAAACCATCAGATTAGCCAATCCTTGCAAACCATTCCCTTCGAAATAAGGGTTCTTACTTTGAACGGCTATCCGCCATGTATAGTAAAGCTGGTCGAACTCACGAAGCTTTCTTTCTTCCGGATTATTTGCTTCCACCAATGAAGCCGAGCCCTTGATATAATGATAATAAAGCAACTGATTGGTATCTGTCAATGCTTCATCCTCCGGAATCTGGTTGAGGGCGTCAATCGCTTCCTGCCGCTGCTGAAGATAATAGTAGTAGATAGACGAAACGATAAAAAACTCGGTAAACGCATAGTCCAGCCGAAGTGTTTCGTGCCGGTCGGCAAAGAGGTCACTTTCTTCGCGGATACGTTTCATGCGGCGAAGCGCACTGTTCCGGTAATCATAATATTCTTTGTTCATTGCCGTCCGTTGGCAGATTTTCATCAGCCCGATATCAGCAGTCAGGAGTTCGAGTTCATTCTTTGTCAGCTTATAGACTTCCTTATGTAATGCTTCCGCACGGTCAAAGTCCATATTCATATACGCACAAAAACCAAGATTATTAGAAGCTTCGGCTTTTCCCGATTTGTAAAAATTTACCTGTCGATAGGCCGCATCAGCATATTTGTAGGAAGAATCAAGACTTCGGTAACGATAAGCATACGCCTTCCCGTTCAGCGAATCAATCAACCGCACCTCTTTTGTCGGCACCATATCCGTACACGAAAAAAAAGAGGCAAACAACACTATACCTATTATATATAGAGGAAAGCGTGAACTCATTTTAGTGATTTTCTATTTTCAGAAAGCAAATCTACAAATATTTCCGATAAGATTGGAGAGAAAAATATTTTTTATACAATAAGTCCTTCTAAATAATAAGAGAAATTCCTACCTTTGCAGGCAAATTAACAAATAGGTAACATCTATTACAAAATGAGCGAAAAAGCACCCTTTATGGTATTCTCGGGAACGAACTCGAGATATCTTGCAGAAAAAATCTGCGCAAGCCTGGATTGTCCTCTGGGAAATATGAATATTACCCATTTTGCCGATGGTGAATTTGCGGTTTCATATGAGGAATCAATTCGTGGCGCACATGTATTCCTGGTTCAATCCACATTCCCAAACTCAGACAACTTAATGGAACTTCTCCTGATGATTGACGCTGCCAAACGTGCATCTGCAAAGAGCGTTGTAGCAGTTGTCCCTTACTTTGGTTGGGCACGTCAGGATAGAAAAGACAAACCTCGTGTATCTATCGGAGCTAAGTTGGTAGCCGATCTACTGTCAGTAGCAGGTATCGACCGACTAATCACAATGGATTTGCACGCAGATCAAATTCAGGGATTCTTCAATATCCCGGTAGACCATCTGTATGCATCAGCCGTATTCCTCCCCTACATCCAGTCGTTGAAACTGGAAGAACTGGTGATTGCTACACCGGATGTAGGAGGTTCAAAACGTGCTAGTACTTTCTCCAAATACCTCGGTGTGCCATTGGTACTCTGTAACAAATCACGTGAAAAAGCAAATGAAGTAGCTTCTATGCAAATCATTGGTGACGTGAAAAACAAAAATGTTGTTTTGATCGATGATATTGTTGACACAGCAGGAACGATCACTAAAGCAGCCAACATTATGTTGGAAGCCGGTGCCAAGTCCGTACGTGCTATTGCCAGCCACTGTGTAATGTCCGACCCTGCTTCATTCCGTGTACAAGAGTCCGGCTTGACAGAAATGGTATTTACTGACAGTATCCCTTACGCAAAGAAATGTGCGAAAGTAAAACAGTTGAGTATTGCCGATATGTTTGCTGAAACTATCAAACGAGTAATGAATAACGAATCTATCAGTTCACAATATATTATTTAATAAAAGAGTTGACTGAAAAATAATAAAATGGATAATGACTGTCATGGTCATTATCCATTTTTATTTTACCCTTCAGGGATAATATACACAAAAAAATAGGCCACGCAATGCGCAGCCTACTATCATTTATCCACAATTCTCTATTGTAATCTTCCGAACTTATATGTTCCTTTTTTAATAACTTTTCCATCCTTATCAGTTTCTACAAAAGGACCATTCTTTTTTCCCTGTTTGAAAAAACCTTCAAAGCGGTTACCCTCCTTGTCGGTCTGTACACCTTGTCCTTCTTCCAGACCGTCTACAAAACCACCTTTATACTGCATTCCGGCAACAGTTTTTAAAGTTCCCTGACCGTTCGGGCGGTTATCTTTCCAGTCGCCCTCATATACGTCTCCGTTACTCCATTTATAAGTACCCTTACCTTCACGTTTATTATTTTTCCACTCACCTTCATACACAGCACCGTTTGCCCAGGTAAAAGTGCCTCTTCCGTCCTGCATACCATCTTTAAAGTTTCCTACATATTTATCACCATTAGCATGATAATAAACCCCTGCACCGGTACGCTCACCTAAGAGATAAGAACCCTCATAACGGTCTCCTGTATGGAAAAAGTAAGTCCCCTTTCCGTGTTGGATATCATCTGCCCAGTCGCCTTCATATTTATCGCCGTTGGTATATTCAAAAGTACCTTTTCCATGACGGACATCATCTTTCCAATCACCGTCATATTTACAGCCGTCGTCCCAGTTCATGGTTCCTTTGCCGTTTTTCTTGTCATTTTTCCAATGCCCGGAATATTTCGCACCGTTCGCCCAGGTATATGTACCTTCGCCCTCACGTTTATCATTTACCCAATGTCCTACGTATAAATCACCGTTATGATAATACATTGTTCCTTCACCATGCTGATAATCCTGATACCACATACCGTCGTAACGGTTATTATTCATAAAGTAATAAATACCTTTACCATGCTGTTGGTCCTGAAACCATTGACCTTCGTATTTTTCTCCATCAGGGAACATATAAATTCCGAATCCTTCACGTTTTCCTTTTATATACTCCCCTTCGTAGATATCACCGTTCTTAAAGACTGTCTTTCCTTTGCCATTCGGCTTGCGTCCCTTCATCTCTCCCGTATAGACGCTGCCATCCTTAAAAGTATAATTTCCAATCTTTATTTCAGTGGAGAATGTATCTTTTATTTTTCCGAAAAATCCGCTTTTTTTTCCTTCGTTATCTTGTGCCATTGCTCCTCCTTGAGCAAGGAGAGCCAGTAAAAGTGTAGTATATAGATATTTCCTCATTGGTTTTAGTAGTTACTCATTAAAATTACAATTTGGACAAAGATACGATTTCTCTCCCAAAAAAGCCCCCTACCGGAAAGTAATTTATGATATCTTTTTACCTGCTATGACCTCTTTTAATTTCTCTTTGCACAAATAACGCTGCGCCAAATCTTGTAATTCGGCAGGCGTAACCTCCTGTACAGCTTGCAAAGAACGTGAAAAATAGTCGTCTCCCAAGCCGGAAGTAGCTATAAAAATCCATGCATCCGACAGTGAAAAAGCCGATTCGTAGCTCCTGCACATTTCGCCAAGCATATAATTGCGCACCATAGACAGTTCCTCTACGGGCACAACCTCCTGATGTAAACGATCGATCTCATGATACACTTCCTGAATCAACGGTTCTACGTATTCATTATCCGTTTCCGTCGAAACAATCAGTAAACCACTATCCGGATAGAACATAATTCCTGCCGAAATACCATAAGTATATCCTTTCTCTTCCCGGATATTAGACATCAGGCGACTACCGAAGTAACCTCCGAATACAGTCATCAATACCCGTAACTTCAGATAATCGGGATGCTCACGGGTGATAGTAGTATATCCCATTTTTACGGCACTTTGCATCGCATCTTCCCGTTCCGTAAAAATCCGTTTCTCTGGCACGGCAATATAAGGGAAATTTAATTTCGATGTCTGCAACTGATATTGCCCGAATGGAGAGCCGAACGTATCCTTCACCCGTCGAATAATATCTTCCGTCACCTTGCCGGAAAGAAAAATAGAGCAATTGCCCGAATGATAATACCGTTCATAAAAATTACGAAGAACTTCGGGAGTGATAGCATGATAATCCTCCTCCACGACAACCTTCCCACATGGATGTTGTTCTCCGTAAAGAGACTGTAACAAACTACGATGTGCCAGAAAATCCACCTTGGAGGTATTGACCAGATATTGTTGGATATTAGTATCCAAAATCGTATGCAACTCCTTTTCCGGAAACAACGGCTCTTTAATCATCGACTCCACCACTTCCAACGTTTCCGCCACATATTTATTCAATGAATAAACAGTAATGTAAGCATAGTCCGAAGAACTGGATAATTCCAGCCATGAACCATAATAGTCCAGTTTTCCGGCAATTGTGGCAGCCGTATATTTCTTTGTGCCTTCACGCAGCATCCGGTTAGTAAACAATGCCTGCAATTTCTGCGACTGTTGCCAGCGTCCCCCACCGAAAAGTATATCCATGCGTACCACATCCTGCTCACCGGCATTGATTACAGTCAACGGAATACCATTAGGTAACGTAGTCCGGACAGGAGGAAGAATACGAAAATCTTTCAGGGTTTGTATTTCGGGTTGTATCTTACGATTCATATTATGACCTACTCTTCAAAAATTCTTCTGCACGTTCTAAATCCTGCGGTGTATCAATACCAATAGTTTCCACTTCGCTAATACCTACTTTAATTTTATATCCGTTTTCCAACCAGCGAAGTTGTTCCAGAGACTCAGCCAGTTCCAAAGAAGATTGCGGCAAGGCAGTTATTTCCTTCAATACGTCCGTGCGGTAAGCGTACAGACCAATATGCTTATAGTAAGTATGCCCTTTCAGCCAGTCCTGCTTTTCAGTATTACGCTGATAAGGAATAATGGAACGGCTGAAGTACAGTGCATTCCAATTCTTGTTAACCACCACTTTCGGAGAGTTCACATTTTCCAAAACGGCAAACGGTTCATCGGCAGTGAAAGGTTTTACCAATGTGGCAATCTGTGTAGTCGGGTCTTCAAAACAAGCTTTTACAGCATTAAGTTGTGAAGGCTGGATAAAAGGCTCATCACCTTGTATATTGACAACAACATCAAAATCACCTCCGATCTTAGTACAAGCTTCGTAACAACGGTCCGTACCACTTTTATGATCAACAGACGTCATTACCACTTTCCCTCCAAATGCTTTCACTGCAGCTTCGATCCGCTCATCGTCCGTAGCAACATAGGCATCGTCAAGTACCCCTGCTACCTGTTCATACACACGTTGTATCACTGTTTTTCCGCCCAAGATAGCCAATGGTTTCGCAGGGAAACGAGTGGATGCATAACGGGCAGGTATAATTCCCAGAAATTTCATATCTGATTTTATTTTAATTCTTCTAATCCTTTCACGATGTACTCCCTTTTCAGATCCTCCGGCTTCAACACTCGGTCGTCAAAAGAGAGTAAATCAATATCCAGACAAACTTTTTCTTCTTTCTTATCTTCCGGACGACGACCGGCACATTTCTCGATAGCTTTCAATTCCTTCTTCACTTTTTCTTCTTCCGCTTCGGAGAAAAACAGTGCCACTTGATTGGAGAACAACGCCGGACTCCGGAAAAACAAAGGTTGTGTTTCCCGTTCGGTCGTGAAGCGAATGGAAGGAAACAAATCCGCTAATCTCTTTCGTGCTAAAAGCAGATTCTCCTTCCGGTTGTAGTTACTTCCAATGCAAATAATACACTTGTGCATAAGAAGCTGATTCTTAATTAAACAGATCGTCCAATCCGGTTTCTTCAAAGACTTCACCGTCCGATGCTTCCGAACCGGCACAAGGATCAAATCCCTCAGGGAGTTTGAACTTCTCCTGCTGATCATATCCTAAAGTCGGGTCATCATATACTTTTTTCATATATTTCGCCCAGATAGGCAGTGCAGCAGCAGCGCCCTGTCCATAAGTCATCGAACCGAAGTGGATATCACGTTCGTCACCTCCTACCCAACAGCCGGACACCAATGAAGGCGTGAAGCCCATAAACCAGCTATCCGAGTTATCGTTTGTCGTACCTGTCTTACCACCCATATCAGCCGTGATACCATAGCGGCGCACCCGTGCTCCCGTTCCTTCGTTGATAACCGCACGAAGCATCACGAGCATTTTATATACACTGGAAACACTGATCACCTCCTCCATTTGTGGAGCAAATGTAGAAATCACATTACCCTCATTATCTTCGATGCGGGTAACGAATAAAGGAGCCACCCTGATACCTTTGTTGGCAAAGGCTGTATATGCACTTACCATTTCACCGACGGAAATCTCACAAGGGCCCAGACAGAGTGAAACCACCGGATCAATGGCCTTATTGCGTACTCCGAAACTATGAATCAACCGAACCAGTTCATACGGATTCAATTTCCCCATCAAATAAGCCGAAATCCAATTGTCCGAATTGGCCAATCCCCATTTCAAAGTTACCATTTCACCATAACGTTTTTTATTAGCGTTACGCGGCGACCACGGTTCTCCTGTTTCCGTAATCAATGTCTGCTCTACATGACGTACCTGATCACAAGGAGAAAAATTATTTTCCATGGCAAGCGTATACAAATATGGTTTGATAGTAGAACCGACCTGACGGCGACCTACCATTGCCATATCATATTGGAAATATACATAATTCGGTCCGCCCACATAAGCCTTCACGTGCCCGTTCAACGGATCCATTGACATAAATCCGGTTCGCAGGAAAGACTTATAATAACGGATTGAATCCATGGGTGTCATAATCGTATCCTTAGCTCCCGTCCAAGAAAACACAGTCATTTCTTGCGGTGTATCAAAAGCCTTTCTGATTTCCTGCTCGGACGCTCCCGCTTCATTCATCAAACGATAACGGTCAGTTTGCTTCATTGCTTTTGTCAGCAATTCCTCTACAAGTTTTGCCGATATAGACCTCGCATACGGAGCATTCTTACTTCCCACTTTTTCTTTAAAGAATAATGGTTGCAAGAAGCTCAGATGTTCTTCTACCGCTTCTTCAGCATATTGTTGCATGTGCGAGTTAAGAGTTGTGTAGATTTTCAGTCCGTCAGTGTAGACATTATAATTTGTCCCGTCCTTCTTTTTATTCTTTGCACACCAACCGTATAGCGGATTTGTTTCCCAAGCAAGAGAATCCTCGTAGTATTTTTGCATCTGCCAG
>OGXK01000620.1_pt1 | contig 18440 bp, 14 predicted proteins | sample 1576261 | NCBI WGS metagenome assembly OGXK01 (sample SAMEA3541581, study PRJEB24748) | human gut metagenome | biome: human gut; feature: human-associated habitat; material: faeces | place: China | collected 2012 | reverse complement strand
AGGGGTAAAGAGTTCTATAAGATTTTCTTCGGGATCACGCAGGTACAGGGTACGCATTCCCCAATCGGGCATATCTGTAGGTTCGCTGATAAACGTTACGCCTTTTGCTTTTAGGGCGGTAAAGGTTTCGTCTACATTATCTACACTGAATGAAACCATTAATTTTTCACGCATTGCAACGGGCTGCTGCTTATCTGCATTGCCTACTGAAGGTGCCATCCAGTCGGATACAAAGAGGGCGAAGCCTTCTATTCCGTCGGCTACTTTAAAACTGGCGTATCCGCTATTTTCATCTCCCCAAGCTGGTTCTAAACCGAGTTGTTCGGTGTAGAACTTGAAGCATTTGGCGAAGTCTTTTACTAATAATCTTACGTTGCTGAATCTCATTGTTTACTGATTAATGGTTTGTAATCTGTTTCTTATAATCAAGATGCAAATATAACCATTCTATTATCATTTTATTGGATAGCGTTTCAAAAATCCGTATTTACCTCAACCCCATCAGAAAAAACAATCAATTCTCTCTCGCCATATGCCGCACGGTCCCCCGGCCTCACTGTAGGGGCGTCAAGCGTAGGTAGTATTTTCAGCGTAAAGAAGGGCAGGCTGTTTGAGCGAAGCGAGTTCCTGCCCTTTAGCTGGAAATGCTACCGGAGTAGCCCCGGAAGTGCAGCCTTGAGTTTTTCTTTTGGTATCTTTTCTTTTGTCTCAAGACAAAAGAAAAGTACCCCCACCAGCATAATACACATTAAAAAAATCAGAATCTTTTGTCCCTTCCTCCTCTATATTTCTTAATTTTGTCGGAACAAAATGAAGTATCAACCTTCCGCACACTCAATCTCAAAATGACACTGCGGAACCTAAATTATCGTATTATGATTAACAGATTCGTCTTGAACGAAGTATCCTACTTCGGACCGGGTGCCCGCGAAGTGCTCCCACAGGAAATTAAACGTCTCGGCTTGAAAAAAGCCTTTGTATCTACCGACAAAGATCTGATTAAATTTGGTGTAGCCGACAAGGTGCTTTCCGTACTGGATAAGGCAGGCATACCCTATGTTGTATTCAGCGATATTAAACCAAATCCTACGGTTAGTAATGTAAATGCAGGTGTGAAAGCGTTTGCAGAATCCGGTGCCGATTTTATTCTGGCTATTGGTGGTGGTTCTTCCATCGATACATCAAAAGCTATCGGCATTATCACTAATAATCCGGAATTCAGTGATGTGGTTTCTCTGGAAGGAGTGGCGCCGACTCAGAAGAAATCCGTGCCTATCATTGCTCTGCCTACTACAGCGGGAACGGCTGCCGAAGTGACTATCAACTACGTGATTACCGACGAAGTGAATGAAAAGAAGATGGTATGTGTAGATCCGAATGATATTCCTGCCATCGCCATTGTAGATGCCGAATTGATGTACACTTTGCCTAAAGGGCTGACTGCTTCTACGGGACTGGATGCATTGACACATGCTATTGAAGGTCTGATTACTAAGGGAGCTTGGGAAATGAGCGATATGTTTGAAATTAAAGCAATCGAAATGATTACCCGTTATCTGGAAACGGCTGTGTTTGAGCCGACAAATGCAGAAGCGCGTAATGGTATGGCGGTAGCACAATATATTGCAGGTATGGCTTTCTCTAATGTAGGTTTGGGCGTTGTTCACGGCATGGCACATCCGTTGGGTGCTATTTTCGATATACCTCATGGTGTGGCTAATGCGTTGTTGCTGCCTATCATTATGGAATTCAATGCTCCTGCTGCGCTTGATAAGTATGTGGAAATTGCTAAGGCGATGACAGTATATAAAGAAGGAATGAGCCAGGAAGAGGCTGCACGTGCTGCCGTGGATGCGGTGAGAGCACTGTCAGTAAGAGTAGGTATTCCGCAACACCTTTCTGAATTGGGTATCAAGGAAAGCGATCTCGATAAGCTGGCTACGGCTGCTATTGCCGATGTTTGTACACCGGGTAATCCTCGCGAGGTGACGAAGGAGATTATTCTGGATTTATACAAGAAAGCGTTGTAGAGTGATTAGGAATTAATCATTTATGCGAATCAGTAGTTGAATTAACGTCTTTAGGACGGGTTATGAATTAAATGCTAATTCCAATATTAAGTAAATTGAGATAGTATTTCATCATTTTATTTATTACTTTTCCTTATAAAGGGTAACTCCTGATTCGCATCATTTATTAAACTATCGGGAACAGAAGTGTGAACATACTTCCTTCTCCCACTTTTGATTGCACCGTAATGCTGCCATGATGCTGGTGCATGATTTGGCGGGAGATGGTTAACCCGATACCTGAACCGGTAGGTTTTGTGGTGAAGAATGGAATGAAAATACGTTCCTGAACTTCCGGATCAATACCGGTTCCATTATCAGTAACACGCAGGAAAAGGTGATCTCCTGGGGTGATGCCCGCGGAAAGAGTGATTTGTGTCGCTTCGTTTTCGCGGGCATTCCGTATCAGGTTGATAAGTACTTGTTCTACTTGCTCTTTATCTGCAATCAAGCGCAACGGAATGTTGGGAAGAGAGAGGTGTAGATCATTTGTATCATTTTGCATTAACTGAACAACTTCTTTCAGTAATTCTCCGGTATTATAAAGTTTCAATAAAGGGTGGGGCAGATGCGATACTTCCCGGTAGCTATTCATAAAGCGTACCAGCCCGTTCCCTCTGCGACCAATGGTTTGCAGCATCTGCCTGATTTCCGTTTTGGTATCTTCGTCACCTTCCAGGTTGTCGGCATATTTGGTAAGAAGCTCTGTCAGCGAAATAATGGGAGTGATGGAATTCATAATTTCATGTGTCAGCACACGGATTAGCTTTTGCCAGGCTTCCGTTTCACGGTTATCCAAGGCGGAATGGATATTTTTCATTCCCGCAATCAAAAGCTTCCTGCCCTGGATGATAAATTCCATACTGGAAAGGGCGAATTGTACGGTCTCTTCTTCCTGTTTGATTTGCCATACAGACAAATCGCCAGCTTTCAGTGTACGTAACTTTGCCGGGAGCTCCGGATGAAAATCTATAAGATCATTTACCGTATGCGGACGATTGATATGTATCAGGCGTTTGGTCGCATCATTGATCCACTCTATTTGACCGTCGGGCGTATAAACAAGGATGGCCATATCTATATGATTGGCAAGTGCCTGGAAATACTGCAATTCGCTTTCCTTCTTTTGTAGATTGCTCCGATAATATTCAAGAGCATCCTGCATCTCGGTCAGCAATTCTTCGGGAAGGGGCGGTGTGGCATTCGGATTGGAAGTAGGAGAAGACAGGAACTCAGAGTAGCGCACAGACCAGATAAACTGAGCCATGGCGCGGGCTGAGCGTAAGATATACCTATATATGGCATAAGCAACGAATGCTGTGAGGCAGAACGCCACGAACAGGCTATAATAAAACCCATGCACAGCCAGCCAGGCCGTAATGAGGCAGCATATCAGTAATGCGACAGTGAGCCAAAGTGGCGTTCTTACCCAAGTTTGTCTTTTCATAATCTGAACTTTTCAATCCTTCTATAAAGTGAAGTTCTTGTGATTCCCAGCATTTCTGCCGCCAATGTAATATTACCACCACACATTCTCATTACCTCATTGATTGCATCCTTTTCCATTCGTTCCAGGTTATACTTATCTTTCTCAGAAACAGTATTGGAAGATCGGGGGCTGCGTAACATGAAATCATCCGGAGTCAGCATGGTTCCGGTGGAGAGGATGACGGCACGTTCGATGGCATGTTCCAGTTCGCGCACATTGCCCGGCCAGCGGTAAAGTTGCAGCATCTTTCGTGCTTCTCTGGAAATTCCCCGAAGTTCTTTCTTATACTTCTTCCGATAGCGTTGCAGGAAGAAATCAGCCAAGAGGAATAAGTCATTTCCGCGTTCCCGCAGAGGCGGAATACGGATTTCAATCGTATTGATGCGATACAATAAATCCTGACGGAATTGTCCGTTGTCGATAGCGGTATATAAGTCCGTATTCGTGGCGCAAATCAACCTTACATCTACAGGATATGAAGTTGTAGAGCCGAGCCGTGAACTCTTTCTCTGTTCAATGACTGAAAGCAACTTCGCTTGGAGTGGAAGACTCAGGTTACCGATTTCATTCAAGAACAACGTTCCGCCTGAAGCCACTTCCACACGTCCCGGCTTATTCTTGCGGGCGTCGGTAAATGCACCCTTTTCATATCCGAACAATTCGCTTTCGAACAATGTGTCCGGAATACTTCCTAAATCGATAGGTACGTATATCTCATTCTTGCGGGGGGACTGTTCGTACACGTAGCGGGCAATCAAGTCTTTTCCCGTTCCGTTTTCTCCCAGGAGCAAAAGGTTCGCATCTGTTTCGGAGAACTTTCTTATCGTTTGAAAAATAGTTTGCATGGCGGCAGATTCACCGATGACGCGCGCTGGCTCAGGGGGAAGAGTCAAAGCTTCTGTTTGTTTTTTCAAAGTCTCCTTCTGTTGTTTCAGGGTTTCTACTTCCGTCCGGCTGAAACTGAGTTGCAGTGCGGAGGAGACGGTGGCTATCAGTTTCTCGTTTTGCCAGGGTTTGGGAATAAAATCTGTGGCACCTTGTTTTATAGCTTGTACAGCCTTCTCTGTATCTGCATAGGCTGTGATAAAGATAACGACTGCTTTTGCATCCAGCTTCAGTATCTCTTCCAACCAATGAAATCCTTCTTTGCCACTGACAGCATCCTGACGGAAATTCATGTCGAGCAAGATAACATCGAAACGGGTACGTGAAATGATAGGTAACAGTTCTCTTGGGTCATTTAGAGTGGTTATGCTTTCTGCAATAGGGCGCAGCAGCATTTTCAGGGTGAAGAGGATGTCTTCATTATCATCTACGATTAAGATTTTACCTCGTTTCATCATAATTCGAAAGGATTGGTTTGACTTGTTGGTGAAGATTGGTACGCATACCCATTGCAAAGATATAGAAAGTTTTCGAGATAGTAGTGTACGAAAGCGTGCATTCGGTGTACGATATCGTGCAATTTTGCGTAGAAAGTATTTAGATAAATCTTTGTATATTAACTATCTAACCATTTGGTATGGTTGTTGCCATCTATATTTAAAGTAAACGAATACGAAAAACATATGCTACACAAAAAACTGATTTATATTGTATTAATTGTTTCTTTTATAGCTTGTAGCTCTAAAAATCCGGGTATGAATAAGGATGAAATTGTCCGGACTTTGGACGAGCAAGCCATGCAACATGAAACCGCCGTGAAGGCGGCTTCTGCTGCAATGCCGGAAGTTACGGAAGATTATACACCTCCTGCCGGAATAAAATATCGGGCTAAAATAGAAACTGCCGGAGTGAAAACCCTTGATGTACAGGCTGCGTTGAAGAATGTACGTTCTATGAAAGTTAGCGAACTCGGTACACTTCGTATCCACCGTACAGGAGCATTGGTACCAATGGGCGGTAGTTTGATATCAGTGGACGAGGGTTACTTATTGAATAGTTATCAAGGAATTTACTTGTTGGATAAGGACTTTAAGCTTATCAAGCAGTTGTTCAAAAATGATGTTGAATTTCAACGCAATGGGAAAAGATTCTTTTTTCAATTGAACGCCCTGTTGCAGAGTGTCTATTATAATGCAACTCACAAGCAAGTTCAGGGGGCGTATACAGCATATAAGCATGAGAGGAATAGTTCCCGGACTTTTCTGGCCTTTCTTCCCTGGGATGTTTTAACAGCTGCCACAGAGCCTTTGATAGAGAAGGATATAACAAACAGTGTCCCTCTACAGGGGAATCTGGGCCATAGGGTTTTGTTTAAGTTTACGACGGAGGGTTTCATGCGTGGCATACCTTACTCCAGTCGTTTTTACACCAATGAACTAAAAGGAGATACCTTGTGCTATTTTGATCCTACCCATTTGCCTGACTATGCCCCTTCGGGAAGATCCGGTTCGGTACGGAGCGGAGAACCATGGAATATTTATGATTATCAAGGCAAAACGCGGATACGCCTGGCTTATGATAATACGCTTTACCAATTGGAAAACGCTTCCACGCTGAAGGCTATTTATCGATTGGATTTTGGCTCTTTGCAGCGTGCCGTTGGACAGAAGGTTATAGGTGGCAGTAATGTGGATGATTTTTATTTTGTAGATCAGTGGTTGGAGACGGATCGCTACCTGTTTATCAGGCTTACGAAAGGATACGATTCGCCTAACGCACGAAAAGCGAAATCGGTTTCTCTTTATTCGTTGATATATGATAAAACATCCGGAAACTTCTTTTCCCTGCCTCATGAAGCTGATAAGGTAGAACTCGATTTTCCGTGTTTCCCAGCCGATGGCGAGCAGAATGTGTCGTTCTATCCCAAAGGAGCAGTAGGAAATATACTTTTCACCTGTCTCGATGCAATGAATATGAAAGACAAATATCCGGATGCTCTGAAAGGGCAGGACGTGCCGGATGATGAATTAATAGTGTTAACCATAGAATAATTAAAATAGGAGAATAACAGATGATAAAGCATTATGTGAAAGTTGCGCTTCGGCTTATAAAGCGGAGTTTCTTGTTTTCTTCCATCAATATGCTGGGTTTTGTATTCGGCATGGCGGCGGCGTTCCTCATCTACCTTTGGGTAGTAGACGAACTGACGTATGATGACTGCTTTCCCGAGGTGAATCGCGTTTACCGAACTATTGAGGTGAAACGGGAGCCGAGTGGGGAAATAGAGGAGTCTCCTTCGACGATACGTTCGCTTACTAAAGTCTTTCGTGAAGACTTTCCACAAGTAGAGGAAGCTACAGCTATTAAGTATGGAGAGTTGCATACATTTGAGACGGAAAGTCATAAAAAAATCAGCGGACATGGGCTATATGTTGATTCTGAATTCTTTCGAATATTTCCTTTTCCGGTGTTGGAAGGAAATCCGGAGTATATAAGTAATAATCCTGATAATGTCGTTTTGTCGGAATTGACGGCACAGAAAATGTTTGGTAAGAAACCGGCAGTAGGACAGAAATTAACTTATAGCGGATATGGAAGAGAAAGAATCTATAATGTAGTTGCAGTGGTGAAGATACCTTCAAAGAGCCATATTCAGTTTGATATTGTTTATCCGATGGAGGCTTATGGCATGGGGATGATGGGCCATAATTGGGATCATTTTCGTGAGAGTATCCATGTATATGTAAAGATGAAGGCTGGTGACGAAGGAAAAATGTATCAGCAGGAATTGAAAAGCATGAGTCGGGCGCTTAGTAAGTTTGGGGAAAAGCGAACTTTGTTGCGTTTTCAATCAGTCAAAGATATTCATCTGCATACTACTTTTCCCGATCCTTGCGTAAAGAATCATGGTAACATGGCCACTATTTATCTGTTTACAGCTCTGGCTATATTAGTTATCTTTATGGGAGCCTTCAACTTTACAACACTTTCTACGGCACGGGCTTCCCTGCGTTATAAAGAAATAGGGGTACGCAAAATAACAGGCGCCAAGCGAAAGACTCTGATCTCACAGTTTCTTTCGGAAAGTCTGGTACAGGCATTTATATCTCTGATATTGGCTTTAGCTTTGACAGAATTGATGTTGCCGTTATTCAATAAGTTCATGGATACGGAAATCTCACTGCGGCTGAGTTGGGCTGTCTTCTTTTATATATTGTTCGGCATAGTGGGAATAGGCTGTCTGGCAGGAAGTTATCCGGCTTTTTATCTTTCTTCCATCAATCCATTACTTGCTTTTAAAGGTGGACAGAAAACAGGAAAGAAAGGAGGACTTATCAAAGGATTGGTGTGCATACAGTTTTTTATAGCTCTTACGCTGATGTTGCTGACTGCTATCGTTTTTAAACAGCTCCACTATATGCAAAACAAAGATTTGGGACTTGATAAGGAAAATGTGGTATCCGTCTATACCAGTTTGTGGTATAATGTGGCTGGATTCAAGCAAGAATTATTGAGAAATCCAAATGTGAAAAGTATATCTATGGGAGCACCTATCGAGAGCCTTGGAGAAGGTGAAGCCCATGGAGACGGTAGCCTATTCCGTTGGACAAATATAGACGGGCAGGAAGATTCACTAAAAATGGTAATAGTATTTGCCGATGGGGATTTTAGTAAGACATTTGGTTTGGAGTTGATAAAAGGGAAATTGCTGGAATCTGATTTTGGAAAATACTGGGGAGACAGGAATCCCGGTATTGTAATTAATGAGGCTGCCTGGAAGGGTATGAAGGTAGCTGATCCTATCGGTATGGAGTTACAAATGAATACTTGGGGCAAGATGCATATTGTAGGAGTGGTGAAAGATTTCAATTTCCAGTCTCTGCGCGAAAAGATAAAGCCTGCTATTCTTTATTATTCTCCGGAAGCATTATCGTATATGCATATAAAGATAGCTCCCGAACATCGGCAGGAGACTCTGAAATTCATTCAGAGAAAATACGAAGAGATGGCCGTACAGGATGATTTGTTCGTAAAGGATTTCAGTTATCAGTTCTTTTCCGATGCATTGAATAAGAACTATACCAAGGAACATCAACAAAGCCGGATGTTACTATTCTTCACTGTATTGGCCATAGTTATAGCTATGCTGGGTGTATTTGGACTGGTTGCCCTCTCCACGGAACAGCGGACAAAAGAAATCGGTGTGCGTAAAGTGAACGGTGCCCATTCCAACCGGATTGTAAAGATGTTCTGTATGGAATATCTGAAATGGGTGGGAATTGCTTTTGTTGTGGCATCTCCCATTGGATATTACCTTATGTACCGTTGGCTGAGCGAATTTGCTTATCAGACTGCCATAAGTTGGTGGTTGTTCATATTGGCAGGAGCAGTCATTACAGGGGTTACTTTGCTTACGGTCATTGGGCAAACCTGGCGGAAGGCTTCGCAAAATCCGGTAGTGTCCTTGAGATATGAATAAATAAATGTTTAAGATAATAACAATACAATATACGATTATGATTAAGATAATTAACCTCACCAAAATATTCCGTACGGAAAGCGTACAGACCACTGCATTGAATGAAGTAAGTTTAGAAATCAGTCAGGGAGAGTTTGTTGCCATTATGGGACCTTCCGGTTGCGGTAAATCTACTTTGCTGAATATGATAGGTTTGCTTGATAACCCCACTTCCGGCGAGCTTTGGTTTATGGATCAGGAAGTTTCCCGCTATTCTGAAAACGACCGTACAGACCTGCGTAACGGAAATCTTGGTTTTGTATTTCAGAGTTTCAACCTGATAGACGAACTTACAGTCTTTGAAAACGTGGAACTTCCTTTGCTCTATGCCGGAGTTTCTACCCGTGAACGTGTGAAGCGTGTCAATGAGGCTTTGGAGCGCATGCAGATAGCTCACCGCACCGAGCATTATCCGCAACAACTTTCCGGTGGACAGCAGCAACGTGTGGCTATAGCGCGTGCCATTGTTACCAATCCCCGCATTATCCTTGCCGATGAGCCTACGGGAAATCTGGATTCTACGAATGGTAATGAAGTGATGAATCTCCTGAAAGAGCTGAATCATGATGGAGCTACTGTTGTTATGGTAACGCACTCCGAAGAGAACGCCCGTGAAGCAGAAAGAATCATACGGATGATGGACGGATATATATTGACTGAAAGTAAAAATACTCGGTGATAGATGCTTAATATTAAAGAAAACAGGTAATTACGAAATAATCGTAATTTTATTTGCTGATCTCGGAGAAATCATATAGTTTTGTGCGTAGATATATAATTTTATAACTAAACAGCACGTATATGAAAAAAGAGATTGTAACGCTGTTCTTAATGACAAGTGTTTGGGCGGCACAAGCTCAAGGGACTTTTACAATAGAAGGGCAAGTAAAGAATGTAGAAGACGGAGCTTTAATCACTTTGTTTCGTTTAGATGGAAATGTGGGTAGCAGTATCGGTGTTGATACGATTCGTAACGGACATTTTCGTTTTCAGGCAGAAACATTGGGGAACGAAACAGAAATAGTGGATATGATGGGAAGAAGTGACAAGTTTCCTTCCATGAGTTTAAGGCTTTGGGTGCGTCCGGGAGATAATATACGGATAAGCGGTGAAAATACACTGATACGAACTTGGGATGTGAAAAGCACTGTTCCGGAACAAGTGGCTAATCAGGCTTTTATAAACGACTCACGCGAATTGTGGAATGAATATCAGCGCAATTCTTTGTTGCAGCGTGCATATCGCCGGAAGTATGCAGGAAGTGCGGTGGACGAAGAAAGACAGGCGATACGTGCACAAGCTGATAGTTTACGGAAGCTGGAAGATGAAATTACGATCCGTATTGATGCCAACACTATAAAACGTATGAAGCAGATTCCTGTTGACGATATTTGGCTGGAGCAATTGGAGAAGTTGGCAATGTCAGCAAAGTATACTGAAAATTATCCTTATAAAGAAGAAGTAATTGCTCTTTATGAAGGACTGACCGATGAAGAAAAACAGACCGATTTGGCAATGAATACATATACATATCTCTTTCCTCCCCAAGTAGTGGAAGTGGGTGATGAAATGGCAGATGCTGATTTGTATGACTTGGAGGGAAATGTACACCGCTTGGCTGATTTTAAAGGTAAATATATCATGTTGGATTTCTGGAGTCGTGGTTGCGGTCCGTGTCTTATGGCTCTACCCGAAATGAAGGAAGTGGCTGAGATGTACAAAGATCGCCTGACAATAGTAAGTCTGAGCATCGATACCAAGAAAGGTTGGGAAACTGCCTCTAAAACGCATGAAATGACTTGGCAGAATCTGAATGAATTGAAAGGAAGTAATGGATTATTTGCCAAATATGGAGTACGTGGAATTCCAAATTATGTCCTTATTTCACCTGAAGGACGCATTGTAGAAAAATGGTTCGGATATAGTGCACACAGCTTGAAACGAAAACTTCGCCGCCTACTGAATGTAGACGAATATGTGATGAGTTTAGGGGAAGAGAATGGACATAAAGTGGTGAATTTCCCGACGGTGAAGAAAAGCAATAACGATATTCCTGAAATCCGCCAGGTAGTATTGACGGATACTGCTACGGTCTTGCGGATTCGTGCCTATTATATACCCAAATATTGGATACAAATTATGAAGAATATCCAGTTAGTAGCGGACAATGGAACTGTATGTCCGGTTCTTCGTTCGGAAGGTATTCCTTTAGGGGAGAAATTCTATATGCCGGAAAGTGGAGAGGCCGATTATACTCTTTATTTCGCTCCACTGCCTGCCGGAACACGTTCTTTCGATATGGTTGAGCCGGAAGGTTCAAACCCGGATCGTGTAGAAGGTATCGCTTTGACACTTGAATAAGATAACAGAGGCTTTCTTTCCCTAAAATCTTGCTATCTGCACTCTTTTTCGTACTTTTGTAGCTTTCAAAAAGAAAGTTTTATTTAAAGAAGTTCTCTGTATGAAATCAGACATTGAAATAGCCCGCAGCATAGAGCTGAAGAAGATTAAGCAGGTAGCCGAGAATGTAGGTATTCCACGTGAAGAAGTAGAAAACTACGGACGGTATATTGCTAAGATCCCTACACATCTGATTGATGAAGAAAAAGTGAAGAAAAGTAACCTGATTTTGGTAACTGCCATTACTGCTACCAAAGCAGGTATTGGTAAGACTACGGTTTCCATCGGTCTGGCATTGGGGTTGAATAAGATCGGCAAGAAAGCCATCGTTGCTTTGCGTGAACCTTCGTTAGGACCTTGTTTCGGCATGAAGGGTGGAGCGGCAGGTGGCGGTTATGCCCAAGTTCTTCCTATGGAAAAGATAAATCTGCACTTTACAGGAGATTTTCATGCCATCACTTCGGCGCACAATATGATATCCGCATTGCTCGACAATTATCTTTATCAGCATCAGGCGGACGGATTCGGGCTGAAAGAAATCATCTGGCAGCGCGTGCTCGATGTGAACGACCGCTCTTTACGTAGCATTGTCACCGGTTTAGGTCCCAGTACGAACGGTATTACCGAAGAATCCGGCTTCGATATTACCCCTGCATCCGAAATTATGGCTATTCTCTGTCTGGCAAAGGACATAGACGACCTGAAACGACGGATCGAGAATATCATCCTTGGTTTCCGTTTTGATGGTTGCCCGTTCACAGTGAAGGAGTTAGGAGTAGCAGGAGCCATCACTGTCTTGCTGAAAGATGCTATCAATCCGAACTTGGTTCAGACAACCGAAGGATCGGCAGCTTTTGTTCATGGCGGTCCCTTCGCAAATATTGCGCATGGTTGTAACTCTATTCTTGCAACGAAAATGGCAATGACTTTTGGAGATTATGTTGTAACGGAAGCTGGTTTCGGTGCCGATCTTGGTGCGGAGAAATTTTATAATATCAAATGTCGCAAAAGCGGGTTGCAACCTAAACTGACAGTGATTGTGGCTACTGCACAAGGCTTGAAGATGCATGGAGGTGTCAGTCTGGATCGTATTAAAGAACCCAATATGGAAGGATTGCAACAAGGCTTCGGCAATCTCGATAAACATATACGCAATCTACGTTCATTCGGTCAGACGGTACTGGTTGCCTTCAATCGTTTTGCCAGTGATACGGACGAGGAGGTAGAAGCAATCCGCCGGCATTGCGAAGAGAAGTTAGGTGTAGGGTTCGCTGTCAATAATGCCTTTGCAGAAGGAGGAGAGGGGGCTGTGGAGCTCGCTAATCTGGCAGTGGATACTATTGAGAAGAAACCTTCTGAACCCTTGAACTTCAGTTATAGTGAAAATGACAGTGTAGAACAAAAGATAGAGAAGATAGCTTGCAATCTTTACGGTGCCAGTGTGGTGACTTACAGTATCCATTCACGTAAAATCATCAAATTGATAGAGAAGATGGGCATTGGTCATTATCCCGTTTGCATTGCCAAAACACAATATTCTTTCTCTGCCGATCCGAAAATATACGGTGCGGTGAACAACTTTGAATTTCATATCAAGGATATTGTAATCAATAACGGTGCGGAAATGATTGTTGCCATCGCCGGAGAAATTCTGCGCATGCCGGGGCTTCCCAAAGAGCCACAAGCTATGCACATCGACATTGTAGATGGAAATATAGAAGGATTGAGCTAACCATCGGAAATAAATATAGAAATAGGGGATGCCGGTATATACTTGCATCCCCTTTCCATTTATTTCAAATCATTCAACATGGCTTTCGGGTCTTTGGCCAACTGTTTCCAGTCGTAGTTTCTCAATAGTCCCAAAAGTGTAGCAATCACGATAACAATACGTGCTGCCCAAAGAACGATGATAACAGCCAGTGCAATAAGACCGAACTTCATGGCATAGATAATCATGCTATCATCATCACGGGTTTTACTTCCATCGCTCCATTTAGTTATGGTGGTGGTCACATATAAAGCGCCGGCAGCACCCACTAAAGCTCCTGCAATGCCGAATAATATCTTTTTGAGACCGGTAGCCATTTTGTCTTCACGGCGACGTTTAGTAATCATATATCCACGTGGACGGCAGGCGAAAATATAAAGCACGATCCAGATAAAACACCAGATCGCTTCCCATCTTTCACGCCATACTCCGGCATCGGCACGATCTACCAGGTGCTTTTTATAAGTTTCCACATTATATGCTTTCAGTTCTTTTATTTCTTCAGTGGCATTTTCCATATATTTTTCATAAAGACTACGTGTTTCTTCAGAAATGGTATCTACTGCCAACTTTTGGCTATAAGTATCAATGTAACTTTGTTGCCGGGTGATGGCTTCGCTAAGTTCAGTCTGCACTTGCTCATCAGTCAGCGCCTGTCTCTTTGCTACATAATCCTGTTCGCTTCCGGCCTGATAGAAATAATAACATCCCATAATGGCTACACAGATGATAATCCACCATGCGAATGTCCAATGCCGCTGTTTGGACCATTCCAGCACTTCGCGTGTGTCAGCCATTACCTCCATTAGTTCGGTATCCGACGGGTCATCAATGGCTGCTTCCGCTTGTGTCAGCAGATCTTCCATATCCCTTGTTTCCTGGGCTGTTCGAGGATAATAATCTTCATCCGGCTGTCCATGATATCCGGCTGTTTCCCATGCCTGGAACAATAGTTCTTCCGCTTTTTTGTTTCTTTCGTCTTCAGTATTTACATTGCTGTATGTGGTGTTCATACCACCCTGCATGTGTTTCTTGTTTGCTGAGCTCATAGTATTGCAGAATTAAATAGTTTGGGAATTGTTGTTTGCTTGTACCTGTCTTAACTGTTCACGCATTTCGGCGTCTTTTTTGTCCCGGTGACCTTTGTAAGCTCTAAACCCGAAGGTCAGTACATTCCATACACCTTTAAAAAGAGCGATAACAATTTTCAGCATAATCTTACCTGTAGCTACTCCAATGTTTTCTGACATAGTAATTAAAGTTTTAAAGTGAATAATAAATGTAGTTTCCAAAAATAGGGAAATGCAAGCAGGAGTATCCTTTCAATACAACAAAAATAGTGTCAATGCGTAAAAAAAAGAGGTCCGTAGCCTTTATCACAAAGGCTACGGACCATTTTACAATTTAACTATATATTTAATCATTTATATACATACATTTTTTCTCAAAAATGTATATACCTGTCGGCCGGAAAAAACAAAACCGGCTGACTCGTAAAAACAAATTTCTTAATATGCGAACAGCGGATATTTCTCCATTGTCTTATTTACGCGTGCGCGAACTTCGGCAATAACCGCTTCGTTTTCTACATTGGACAGAACCGTTTCAATCATTTCTGCAATTTCCAGCATCAGATCTTCTTTAGCGCCACGAGTAGTGATGGCAGGAGTACCCAGACGGATACCGGAAGTCTGGAATGCAGAACGGCTATCGAACGGAACCATATTCTTGTTTACAGTGATATCGGCAGATACCAATGCTTTTTCAGCAACTTTACCTGTGAGATCAGGATATTTGCTACGCAGGTCGACCAGCATAGAGTGATTATCCGTACCACCGGAAACGATTGTAAAGCCACGGTCGATTAATGCTTGTGCCAGTACGGCCGCATTTTTCTTCACTTGGGCAGCATATTCTTTGAATTCGGGTTGCAGGATTTCACCGAATGCAACAGCTTTTGATGCAATGACGTGTTCCAACGGACCACCTTGGATACCCGGGAATACAGCTGAGTCGATCAACTGAGACATCATCTTGATTTCACCCTTCGGTGTCGTTTTGCCCCAAGGATTAGGGAAGTCTTTGCCAATCAGGATGATACCTCCGCGAGGACCACGCAAAGTCTTATGTGTGGTAGAAGTAACGATATGAGCATACTTCACAGGGTTTTCCAGCAATCCGGCTGCAATCAGTCCGGCAGGGTGAGCCATATCGATCATCAGGATAGCACCTACTTTGTCTGCGATTTCGCGCATACGTTTGTAGTCCCATTCGCGGGAATATGCTGAACCACCACCGATGATCATTTTGGGTTTTTCGCGCAAAGCAACTTCTTCCATCTGGTCATAGTCTACGCGACCGGTTTCCTTATTCAGATTATATTCACAGGGAGTATAGATGATACCGGAAGTATTTACTAAAGAACCGTGTGAGAGGTGACCGCCGTGAGCCAGATTCAATCCCATGAATTTGTCACCCGGATTCAATACAGCGAGGAATACAGCTGCATTAGCTTGTGCACCTGAGTGGGGTTGCACGTTAGCCCATTCTGCACCAAAGATTTCCTTTATGCGGTCGATAGCAATTTGTTCGCTCTGGTCTACTACTTCGCAACCTCCGTAGTAACGTTTGCCGGGATAACCTTCTGCATACTTGTTAGTGAGACAGGAGCCCATTGCCTCCATTACTTGGTCACTTACAAAATTCTCTGATGCAATCAGTTCAATACCTTTGAGCTGACGTTGATGTTCTTTTTCGATGATATCGAAAATTAAATCGTCTCTTTTCATTTTGCTTACTTAGATAAGTTTGATAAATCTGTGTTCTCTTATTAAGCGCACAAATTTACGGTAAAAAAATGAATAAACTGTCAGAAAAGACAGAAATTTACTTTCTAAAAGAATACTCCAAAGGAAAAGCTGAGAACATTGTCTCGCCGGTGGAAACGTATTTCGTCAGCGGGTGGATCACCTTCGACGACGCCGTCATCATAAGTCACTTTGCGGGATATATTATGTACTCCTATGTCATAGCGGAAATCGAAGAAAATGCGGGAGATAGTGACGGCTACTCCAAGGGTGAAGCTGAGGTTCAGCGGACGCAGCCTTTCTTTGATTCCCTGCTGGTCGAAATTCTCAAAAGTAACTTCGCTCTTTTTATTCCAGATATAACGAAATTTAGGACCGCCGAATACAGCCAGACTATAGGGCCCCTCCTTAATAACATTATATCCGTAGATCACAGGAATGTCTACACTGTGGATTTCAGAAGTTATAGATGCCATTTCCAAAGGAGCATCCTCTGCGGCAGGTTTTTCGAAAGTAATATTGCAGCGGTTGATATTGTAGGATATTTCCGGTTGCAGGAAATGACGTTCAAAGTTGATACGCATAAAGACAGAGCCGAAATAGCCTATCTTGTAGTTATTCTGCACCTCGTCTATGGTGATTCCGTTTAATGTAAGATTAGATACAAGGAAGAGCGAAGAGGTGAAACCACCTTTAATACCGAAGTTCACCGGACGATCATGGTGATGTTTCTTCAGTGGTTCCTCAACCGCTGTACCGGGCACAAGATGAGATTGCCCCCACGTTGTAGCGGGGAAAAACAAAAGGCACAGGATAAATATTTTCAAAACTTTGTTCATCACTTACCACTAACCGTTAATCACTATCTTTTCTTCTCAACAGACCAGCCAAATTTACCGATCTTTTCGCCCAATTCATAGTATCCTCCATGTACATAAACCAGTGGATTAGCTTCCGCCAGCTCCAGTTTCCCGGTTTCCGGGTTTAGGTTCCGGTCGTCGGCACGCACGTTTACCACATCGGCAATAAACATATCATGCGAGCCGAGTGACATGATTTCCTTTACACGACATTCTATACACAAAGGGGATTCTTCAATAAGAGGGGCATTGACCACAGTGCTTTTTCCCGGTGTCAGATGCATTTCTTCAAACTTATTGTAGTCTTTCCCGGAACGTACGCCACACCAATCCGTTGCACGCGCCATATCTTTGGTAGTGAGATTGATGACAAACTCCATATTCCGTTTCAGAATTTCGTAGGAGTGGCGTTCGGGACGTACTGAAATATAGCACATGGGCGGGTTCGTACAAATCGTTCCCGTCCATGCAATTGTTAATATGTTATATTCTTCCGGAATGCTTCCGCAGCTTACCAATACGGCAGGAAGCGGGTAAATCATTGTTCCGGGCTTCCAGTCTTGTTTCATGACTAAAGAGTTACGAGCTCTTATATTATTTCAATTTCGTTCCTGTTTTGTTCTTTCTCGCAATAATGGCATCGGATCACACAATTCTCCTTATCCACTACATGGAATAACGTCGCCATGGGCTCGTTGTTCGTAATACATTTGGGATTAGCACACTTTACAATGCCGCGAAGTTCTTCAGGAAGGCTAACTTCACGTTTTTCCACCACTTCATAATCCCGAATAATATTCAGCTTCACATTAGGTGCTACCACGGCGATACGATTAATTTCGTCATCGCAGAAAAATTTATCCGCAATTTTAATAATGCCTTTAGTACCCAGCTTTCCGCTTTTGAGATTAAAGCCAATGGTGATATTGTTATTCATGTGTTCAAGTCCCAGCAAAGAGACTACTGTGAACAGATTTTCAGAGGGGATATGGTCGATAACTGTCCCGTTTTCTAATGCGGCAACCTGTAATTCTTGTTTTTTTTCGCTCATCTTTCAATTTACAATTTAGCAATTTACAAAGTACAATTTAGGCTTTTACCTCATCCAGTGTAATGCCTAATACATCGCAGAGGATAGCCTCACGAGCATACAGACCGTTTTGAGCTTGCTGGAAGTAGTAAGCTTTCGGATTATCGTCTACGTCATAAGCGATTTCATTGACGCGGGGCAGGGGATGCAGAATGCATAAATTGGGACGAGTATGTTCCAGCATCTTGTTGCGCAGGATGTAAACGTTCTTCACCCGTTCGTACTCCATGAGGTCAGTGAAGCGTTCACGCTGCACACGGGTCATGTAGAGGATGTCGGCATCTGCTATGGTTTCTTCCGTAAAGTCCGTATGTTCCACGTATTTGATGCCATGATCACGGCAGTAAATTTTGTATTCTTCGGGCATTCTCAATTCATCAGGAGCTATGAAGTGGAAAGTCGGGTTGAAGTGTCGCATTGCCATCAGCAGTGAGTGTACGGTGCGGCCATATTTGAGGTCGCCAACGAGGAAAATATTCAGGTTCTCCAGTGTACCCTGGGTTTTGTAGATGGAGTAGAGGTCGAGCATCGTTTGTGAAGGATGCTGGTT
>OGXK01000603.1_pt1 | contig 18704 bp, 16 predicted proteins | sample 1576261 | NCBI WGS metagenome assembly OGXK01 (sample SAMEA3541581, study PRJEB24748) | human gut metagenome | biome: human gut; feature: human-associated habitat; material: faeces | place: China | collected 2012 | reverse complement strand
GGTATTATTTTCTGCCAGATACAGGCTGCTCCGGGTTGCGGCCGAATCTTTATGGGGACAAAACAGGTAAGCGAGCTTGCTACCGTTTTCGTTGAATGCAATCTTCTTGAATACCCCTTTTTTATCGGAGATCCGGTTATTTCCTTTCTGAGGAATGTAGGTATAGAGGACAGAGTCGGATACGACGTATAACACATTCCCTTTTTGGGCAAATCCGAAATCGCTGACTGCCGGGAACGAGTCTTGTTGCATTCCGTCGAGCGACCGGATATAAAGCATGGAGTCTTTTTTGCTTCCGCGTTGGTAAGCCAGCCAGTCGGCTGTTTCCGATAGTTTATAAGATTTGAGCGAATCGATTGTTTCTATCCCTCCGGACAGGCGGGAAATGATGAGGCTGTTCATCGGCATTTTATCCTTGTCCGTTTTCTTTAGCTTCTCAGCCTCCACTTCTTTTAGGGGAGGCGTTTTTGTCACCAAGAGATATTCGGAGGAGGAACTGAATTGTGCTTTTGCAGCAGGTTTAAAAGAACCTTTCTCTTCTCCTTTATCATTATATAGCAGGATGGTCGCATCTCCCCGCCAGGGTTCCATCTTGCAGAATACCCATTTCCCGTTATCGGAAATACGTTGTTCGGATATGCGTTCCCATCCGACCATTTCATCGAATGTCATGGCTCTCTTTTCCTGGGCTTGTATGGATAGGCCGGAAGCCAGTAATAAGAGACTGATTAAATGTATGGAATTGCTCATTAATTTGATTGATTTGTTTTAGTATGCAATATTACTCTTTTTTATTAAAAGGAAAAAGTATCTTTGTAACTTTCAATGCTTATAGGAAACAAATAGAACATGAGAGATCGGAATCTGGATATATACAGAGGGGCTATAATGATCTATATCACCTGTTTTTGTCATTTGATATGGTGGGAAGGTGTCAAGGTCGGCATATTTGAAGGAAGCTGGATTACCGGGATATTCTTTGCAATGGCAACCGTGTTTTATATAGTAGGAGCCTCATTTTCCCTGTCATTGGAAAAACCGTTTCGGACTTATTTGAAGGGCCGGATAAAAAGAGTCGCGATCCCTTACTGGAAGTATGCATTGGTTTGTTTTCCGGCTGTTGTGTATCATTATTGGAAGTCGGGAGAGATAATACCGTTGAATGACTTTATATCTTATGTGTTCTTTACCCCTACGGTAGAATATCGATTATTTGATCATATTTGGTTTATTCCGCCTTACTTGATCATATCTCTTTGTCTTCCCTTTTTATGCCGGATGATTCGCCGGTGTAATATACCTTTTATCCTTTTCAGTGTCGTTTTGGTATTGTTGCTATTGTTCAAAGCTTATTATCCAGAGTTGCTTCAAACTGTAATAGTCTATCTGTTTTTTACGATATGGGGATTGTATTATAAGAAGAAGTTAGGCTGGCAAATTGTTGTTTGTGTAATAGCTGCCGTAGGATATTTGATTTATGCTTTCGGAGTTGAAAGAGTCCCTTTTGATCTGCAAGCTAATAAATTTCCGCCAAACTTATTGTTTGCCTCATACGGAATGGCTGTTTTAGGAATAGGTGGAATTTATATGAAAAAGGGATTAGTTTTCTTATATGACAGATCTGCAATGGTTCGTCGTTATATTGATATATATTCTAATGAAGGATATGAAATATATTTGGTCCATCCCTTTACCATCATTCTGTTAGGCGGTATAAAGCGGCTTTTGGGGTTGGACCCAATTATTGCCGACCATCTGTATTTGCAAATGGTGTATATTGTTTCCGGCTTTTTATTCATACTGTGCGTTAATGTCTATGTGCTGAAAACTTACAATTATATATGGTCTTTGGTAAATAGAGTTTTTTAAGTCGTATTTCCTGCCATGCTCATTAACCAGTTGGATCTTTGATTTATAATCCGCTGCGTGCTGAATTGTTTCAGGAAGAATACGGTTCCGTCTTTCACATCCCGTATGCGGGCCTGTCTTCTCCGGTAAAGTTCGTATATTTCAGGTAGGAGATCAGATAAGTGAAAGAGCCGTCATACAGCAGCTACGGATCGTTGCTTATCAACTCCGGGATAAATAAGTAAAGTCCGTGTTTCATATTCATTTGAATTAGGTTATTTGTCTTTTATAAATGTACGGATATCTTCCGACAAGAATTTATACCCTTGTCCGGCTTTAAGGACGGTGCTTTCCGGTGAAATATAGATAAACGAAGGAAGCGCATGTACCCCGTAATGAGCCGCTATGCCACTCATGCCCAGTCCGTCGGACAGTTGCAGCCAGTTGTCTGCCGATTCTTTGACTTCTGTCTCTTTCCAAACCGCTTCTGGATCTACAGACAGGCTGATAACGACAATTTTCTCTTTATATTTTTCCGCAATTTCCTTTAGTAAAGGAAACGCATCGAGGCAAGGGCCACAGTATCGGCTCCAGAAATCAAGGATGATGTATTTCCCTTTATAGTCGGAAAGATGGTGGATGTTCCCTTTGATGTCTTTCAGTTCGACATCCGCGATCTTGTCTCCTTCCTGAACTGTCGAGGAGATAGACAACAAGGAAGTTATCTCTTCCCCCAACCGGGATTGTCTTTGTTCGTCCGTCAGCTTGCTGTAGACAGATACGACTAACGCTTTATCCTTCAACTTTCCCGCTTGGCAACTCTTGGCAGCGTCTCTCAGTTCTTCCAGACCGGCATCGGTAATCGGATAGTCCAGCATGAGCAGCAACTCTTTTTGCAGGATAATCTCGTCATGTATGCTGTTCACCGTCTGCCTGATCGAAGCAAATTCCTGTTTGGCGACCGAATCTTTCGCTCTGATCTTGGGGAGCAGTTTCATACACTCTGCCGTTAAGTCGTGGATGCGTATGTTTTCCTCCCGTGTAGCCTCCCGGAAGCGGTTCAGTTCGACTTGTTCGGGGATTGGAATGTCGCTTTCCGCCAGCCAGTTCTGCACATAAGGGGCTTCTCCGGTGATTTTGATGTTCGCTCCGGGCTTCACCCATACGGTGTAGCCGGTGTTGTTGAGGGATATGTACATCTTGGTCGTCCTGTCGGCTTCCCTGGTGAATTTGAATTTACCGTTCACCATTTTTTCCTGATCTTCCGGTCGTACATCCATCCCGTTTCCTTTCATCTCCGCGCAAAAAAATCTGACGGTATCCGGCATATTCCGTATGTCTCCTTCGATCGTAACGGTCTTTTGCCCGTAAGCGGAAGAAGCGCAGACAAAGATTCCAAACAACCATGCAAGTGTCTTCATAAGCAATTCGATTTATGATTAGTGCCGGCAATATACAAGTTTATTTGATTTGGAATCATGCGGGGTACGATAATTTCGTAAGCCGTAACATATCTTGATACGTTACGGCCCATTCTTTCCCTTTTATAACATTTAAGACTTAGATCAACGTCTCCGTTACCACCTGTCCGTCGAACAGGTTGATGGTGCGGGAGGCAAACCCGGCATCGTGCTGGCTGTGCGTCACCATGACGATCGTCGTCCCTTCCTTGTTCAGTTCGCTGAGCAGGTTCATCACTTCCTGTCCGTTTTTACTGTCCAGGTTACCGGTCGGTTCGTCGGCGAGGATCAGCTTCGGGTTGGCCACTACGGCGCGGGCAATGGCGACACGCTGTTGCTGGCCGCCGGACAACTGCTGCGGGAAATGCTTTTCGCGGTGCACGATCGCCATCCGTTCCATTGCTTCCTGTACCTTTTTCTTTCGCTCGGCAGCCGATACACCCATGTAGAGCAAAGGAAGTTCTATATTCTCGTATACATTCAACTCGTCGATCAGATTGAAACTTTGGAAGACGAACCCGATAATCCCTTTGCGCAGTTTCGTCCGCTGGGCTTCCGTATATCGGGATACTTCGATCCCGTTCAGGTAATATTCTCCGCTGGTCGGGTTGTCGAGCAATCCTAAGATATTCAACAACGTTGATTTTCCACAACCGGAAGGGCCCATAATGGCTACGAATTCCCCTTCCTTCACCTCTATGCTTACTTTATTAAGAGCCAACGTCTCTACCTCTTCCGTGCGGAAGATCTTTTCTAATGCAACTGTTTTAATCATGGTCTTTAACTGATTTGTTTACGAGAAATGTGACAAAAGTCGTGCCATAATCGTAAAAAACTTGTAGATAAGATGTTATCTGTTGTGCCGGGTTTGATGATCGTGCATATACGCACAAAAGGAGTTCGGATGCGCACGGTTTATCATAAGCATCTGTATCTTTTACCCCGTTCTTCTGTATATATTAGCACGCTTATCTTAACCCATAAATCGTTCGCTTGGCGGCGAACGGTTGTCCGCTTGCAAGAGAACGATCGTTCGCCGCCAAGCGGACAACTTATAAGTAGAAGGAAAAGGGCTAAATAATACGGTACTTCTTCTTAATTCATATAGTATAAGTTCTTAATTGGTTATTATAACCATACCTCTTCATGTTTTATGCGTCACTATATATATTGCAAGTGCGAGGATAATTCCATTTTTTCCGTATGTTTGTGGTGTTCTAAAGAATCAGATATATGGAAAAGACAAATAACGCGTCTTTGTATTGGTACGTCTTCTACAATGACCAACTTCTACTGCAAAAGAAAGCTGACGGCTATGTAATCCCTTGTACGGACGAAGCGCCTGTGACGGTTGCCCGCTCGCTTCCGGTCGAGATGCAGGACGGGACAATGGCGATGGCGGCTTTTACCGATGCGCCCCTGGAAGAGACGGATGTTTTCATGCCTATGGGACTCCGCGCTTCCTATGATCATATCGACCGTTACTCCTATGATCAGGCGGGGAAAGCGTATGAGATTGTCTATTGGGATCAACACAGCCGGTTTTGTCCTGTCTGCGGGACGCCGACGGAACTGAAAGGGCCGATCATGAAGAAATGCCCTCATTGCGGCAATGAGATGTTCCCGTCGGTATCGCCTGCCGTACTGGTCTTGATCCGGAAAGGTGAGGAAATCCTGTTGGTGCATGCGCGTAACTTCCGGGGAACGTTTCATGGGCTTGTGGCCGGCTTCCTGGAAACGGGGGAGACGTTGGAACAATGCGTGGAACGTGAAGTGTGGGAGGAAACAGGATTGACGATCAGGAATATCACTTATTTTGGCAACCAGCCGTGGCCGTATCCGAGCAACCTGATGATCGGTTTTATAGCCGATTATGTCAGCGGGGAGATCAAATTGCAGGACGAAGAGTTGAGTTCCGGTTCCTTCTTCTCGAAAGATAACCTGCCGGAAATACCGCACAAGCTGAGCTTGGCACGGAAGATGATCGACTGGTGGTTGGAAAATTGAAAGTTGAAAATTGAAAAATAAATCACTGATTATTATGAAACAAACGACTTTGTTTATCTTTTGCTTGTTGGCGATGGCATTCGGTGCGGAAAGTGCCGCTTCGCAGGTGACGCGTGCCGATTACGAGCGTGCTGACACGATCCTGAAATGCTCCGACCGGGTTTATTCTCCTGCTATCCATCCCGAATGGATAGACAGTTCACACTATTTTTGGTATAAGAATCATGAGAAGGAAGGAGATTTCTACTATCTCGTCAATGCGGAGAGTGGAAAGAAACAGCGTGCTGCGGATAAGAAAGGATTGGCGGCATTCTTCTCCAAAAAGCAAAAGAAACTGGCCGAATCCCTGCTGAAAGAGGAAGAGAAGAGGCCGGATCGCTGGCGTCGTCGCGAAGAGGCTCCGGTTCCTGTTGTCTCGCCCGATAAGAAGTGGGAAGCGTATGTGAAAGATAATAATCTCTATCTCTCGCCCCTCTGGGATGAGAAGGAGAAAGATAAACCAAAGGAAGAGATTGCCTTGACGATGGATGGCACGGCGAATCTGCGTTATGACGGTTGGTCGATCATCTGGTCGCCCGACTCCCGGAAGCTGGCAACCGTGAAAGTGCGCGACGTGCAGGAACGCCGCATTCCACTGATCGAATCCAGCCCGTCTAGCCAGAAGCAGCCGATCCTGCAATGGCGCGACTATGCGAAGCCGGGGGATGTATTGCCTGTTTACCTGCCGGTGCTCTTCGATGTGGAGGCGCGCAAGCAAATGGCGTTGAATGTCACTCCTTATGAAAATCAGTTCTATCTGAACCTGACCGGTTGGCGCGAAGACAGCCGCGCGTTCACGTTCGAGTTCAACCAGCGCGGGCATCAGCGTTATGTCATTGGCGAAGTGAGTGCTGCCGACGGTTCTATCCGTCATTTGGTGGATGAGCAGACGAAGACTTTCATCTATTATTATAACAACTATCGGTATGATCTGGATGACGGAAAAGAATTGCTTTGGATTTCCGAACGGGACGGATGGCGTCATCTTTACCTGATAGATGGTACGAGCGGGCAGGTGAAACGACAGGTGACAAAGGGTGAATGGGTGCTCCGTCAGGTCGATTATGTGGATGAGACGAACCGGGTTGTCTATTTCACCGCTTCGGGCTTTAATAAAGGCGAAGATCCTTATAACCTGCATTACTGCCGGATTAACTTGGATGGAACAGGCTTTACCGATATGACTCCTGAGAACGGGAACCACCGTGTGACTTTCTCTGCCGACCGTTCTTATTTTACCGATGTCTATTCTCGTCCCGACCTGCCGCCTGTCAGTCAGTTGAAGCGGACTTCGGATGTGTCTGTGGTGGCCGGATTACAGAGGTGCGATGTGAGTGCGTTGCAGGCGGAAGGCTGGCAAATGCCGGAAGTGTTCTGCGCGAAAGGCCGGGACGGGCAGACGGATATTTGGGGGAACATTTATCGCCCAATGCACTTTGATGCTTCCAAATCTTATCCGGTCGTAGAGTTTATTTATGCCGGTCCGCATGATTCGCATGTGGATAAGGACTTCAAACCGGCCCATCATCTGGTCTCCAAATTGGTAGAACTCGGCTTTATCGTCGTTTCGATCGACGGTATGGGGACGTCCAACCGCTCGAAAGCTTTCCATGATGTATGTTGGAAGAACCTAAAAGATGCCGGTTTCCCGGATCGTATCGCTTGGATGAAAGCGGCAGGTGCGAAATACAAGTATATGGATTTGAATCGTGTCGGCATCTATGGCTGGTCGGCCGGAGGTCAGAATGCGATGGCTGCTTTGCTGTTCCATAACGATTTTTATAAGGTTGCAGTCGCCCTTTGCGGTTGCCATGACAACCGGATGGATAAAATCTGGTGGAACGAACAGTGGATGGGCTATCCGATCGACGCCTCTTATAGCACCTCCTCCAATGTCGACAATGCTTACCGTCTGAAAGGCAAGTTGCTCCTGATCAACGGTGAACTGGATGACAACGTCGATCCGGCTTCCACCTTGCAGGTTGTTAGTGCCTTGATGAAAGCAAACAAGAATTTCGAACAGCTTTATCTACCAGGCAAGACGCACAGCCTCGGCGGTCCGTTTGAAATGCACAAAATGCACGATTTCTTCGTCAAGAATTTGCTGGGGCAGGAACCGCCGGAGTGGGAGTAACCTAACGGCTCTCAATTTCATCCAGCCAGATTTCCAAGCAAACCTGAGGGAATAGCTCCATTGTTTCCTGTACGGTAGTCAACGACTTCATCCGGTTAGCAATCTTATCCGCTGTATTGGGGTAGGCTGTTTCGATCAGATCGTTCAGAATGAAAGAGAAGAAAGGGGGATTTCGTTTTAGGTAGCGGTCCATTAACAAATAGCAGGTAGCGGGAGAGGATGACAGTATTAGCTTTTTCAGATCTGCATACTCTTCCGTTTCCATATATTGATAGGGAGTATTTTCTGATCCCATTTCATCGCATTTGTGAAGAAAAGAGTTGAATGTCTCGTTGAAAAGCCTCTTTTCTGTGCGGGAAGCCATTTTTATCCCAGTATTGATACGGGTGCGGAGGTCTGGTGTTACCTTGAAAACATCCGGTTCCGGATAATCTTCATTACTGCATGCTCCCAGCATGGCAAAGATGAAAAGTGCCAACAGTGTAGCTAATAGTTGTATTTTTGTCATAACCTGTTTCCGATTAATATTTCTTGTATAACTATAAGACGTTATATGACACTGGATTGTTGCAAAATGATACGACTTTTTTTGAAAATTTATTCTATGGGCTGTTTAGTTCATCGGAGCAAAGGAGGTTACGTGTGTCGTGTCTTTTAACTGCAACGAATCCTTGCGTGACAAAAGCGTATCCTGCCTGGCAAATTCCGGATGACCAGTTGCGAGTTTCTTCTTTTTCTTGATGATGTCGGGAGTAGGTAGATTGTTGTAATTTCTCCATGTCCCATCTCTTTTGGCATTACGTTTGTGTATATAACTCTTCCTGCTGGTCATTTCTGCGAAGTCGAAAGTGACGAAGCCTGTGTTATGAGAACGATTCATAGGATCGTTTTTCCATGTTTCGAGCATATTTTTATAGACCGGTAAAAATTTACCGGGAGGAGGAGCATATAACCAGAAAACACCAGGAGGCAGGTCCTTTAATGCTATTTTACGATGGGTTGAATCTGTTTGTATGTATTCGGTGAAATCTTTGAGGATGGGTAACGGGGTTACCGGTGACATTTTCATGTCGGAAGCCGGTTCATCCAAGTTTATAAAAGAACCTGATTGAATCGCTTTCATCGTCTCTGGATTCAGTTCCAGCTTTTCTTTACCGGACAAGACGTTCTGGAGCCAGACTGAATCCTTTTTTGTCCACTGCTGTGCAGATATATAATCGGCACCTTTCAGACAAATCAACATCACTATAAGCAGTTGTTTGTGCATATTATATTATTGCATCATCTCTTTTACTTTTGCTTTCAACGCATCGCCTCTCAGGTCGCGAGCTACGATTGTCCCGTCAGGGCCAAACAAGATGATATGCGGAATTCCGTTGAAGCCGTACAGTTCAGAAGGCGTGTTCTGGGCATTGAGAATCTGTGGCCAAGTAATCTTCAAATCTTCGATGGCTTTCTTTGTATCTTTCGGCTGGTCCCATGTGGCTACACCAAGTACTTGGAATCCTTTATCCTTGTATTGGTTATACACTTCTGCCAGTATCGGGGTCTCTGCACGACAGGGGCCGCACCAGCTTGCCCAGAAGTCAACCAATACATAATTCCCTTTTCCTACATAGTCGGAGAGGGAAACCTTTTTGCCATCTTCGGTTTCCACTGTAAAGTCGGTGAAAGGTTGTCCGACGGCCGTCTTTTTCAGGTTGGTAATCCGTTGGCTCAGTTTCCGGATGATGTTCCTACTTTGGATAAAGGCGCTGGATTGGGCAATGATAGATTCCATTTCTTCCGGGTTCATAAAGTTCGATAGGTTTTGAAGGGCAAAAGCACCGATGTAATTATCTTGGTTTTTATCGATGAAGTCCTTCAGCATAGCCATATAGGCCGGCTTATACTCATTGTCGTAATAGGTCTTTGTCAATTCTTGGACTTTACTTTTATCTTGTTCCTGCTCCCGGATCTCTTTCATTTTGTTCTGGAAGAGTTCACTGATTCTTTTTTCTTCTTGGATATAGCTGCTGAAGGTCTCATTCAAGGGAGTGCCGGACGCGCTGTTCGGAGTTTCCATGTTCAGTTGGATGGTACCGTTTTCGAGCATGAAGGTGGTATAGTATTTCCTTCCGACTTGGGTTAGGCATAAAACAGCGGTGTCAATCTGACCGGTGAACGTAAACGCTCCGTTTTCAATCACTGCGCTGTCAATGTTTTGCCCCTTATCCCGGTCGAAGATATAGACTGTTTTCCCATTAAAGGTAGAATCGGGGATATTTCCCATTACCGTGTAGGAGGGAATCGGCTGTGAACAGGAGGCAAGGCCTGCTCCTGCCATGAGCAATGCGATTAATGTTTTTGTATTCATAAAATAAATATTAATGTTTTGAGGACAAAAGTAAAACATGTTGGCTTATGATAAGCCCTAATTCATGTAATTTGTCTTATCATCCAAAATATTAATTGTTTTTAGTGCTGTGTTCCCGCGCTTAATGTGGGAACACATCCTCCTTTATTCCGTTTTGATTACCTCTGCCGGGTTCAACCGTGAAATCAGCCAGATACGATAGGCGACGGTTACGAATACGATAGTGGTGGTCAGAAGGAGGATTGCCAGCCACATCAATGGATTGTTTAACCAGCCGGGATCAATCGTTATCTTTTCTTGCGTCAATATTCGCAGGAGCATATAGACGATTGCCAGCGCAGGGATGGCTGAAATGGCAAGTAAACGGATATATAGTTTACCGAACAATAGTGCAATGACCTTAGGGCCGGCTCCGTTGATTTTCCGTATGGCGACTTCTTTTTGCCGGCTGACCGTGTCGAGTGTAATGGCGGAATAGATACCCAGGACTGTAATGACTATGCTGATAACGGACAATAGGCTGAACAGGTCGCTTATCAGCATCTCCCCTCCATTGAGCCGGAATCGCTCCTCTTGTTTGGTGGTCAGCAGGAAAGGAATGGATGCCGGCAACCAGTTATGTACGATTTTGAGTATTTCTTTCCGTACGTTCTGTTCCTGTCCGGCTATGCATTTGATGTAAGCGACCCTATAGTTCGGTTCCTTAGGAACGGAGATGAAGGAGAAACGGTGATATTGAGATTGATTGGCTTTAGCCATTTGATCTTGGGTATATACCGGTTCGAACGGTAGTTGCTCATATATGCCGGTAATCTGGAAAGTCTGGTCTCCCAATTGTACGGATGTCGGATTCTTTTCCCCGTCTTTCTCCAATTCCCAGATAAGCGACCGTGAAACCACTATTTCGTTAGCCGCCTGTGGCATTCTTCCCTCTATCGGCAGTTTCATGAAAGACGGGTAGTTTTTACTGGTGAGGAAATGTATCCCGTGCAGTGTCTCTCCCTGTTTGTTCTTATAATCCAGATATTTGCCGGGAGTCTCTAAAAGCACGTCTTCAACCCCAGCAAGCGTACGGATACGGGAGACGATCTCTTCTTCGTGTCCTTGTACTTGCGGTTCCCAAAGTTCTATCTTCCAGATACGGGTACATTCTTCTTCCGTCAGCGTGTTGTTCCTTTTTTCTTCTGCGAGGTGGTAAATATTTCTTAGTCCGATAGCTCCGGCAATAAAGAGGAAACAGATGAACAGTTGGACTCCTAACATGAAGTTCCTTATACTATGTTTCTGTCGTTTCACGCCTTTTATTCCTTCTGTCAATGTGATATGTTTGATGCGGAAGATGACCAATGACACAATCAAGGCGCAGAGAACAAACAAGAAACAGAGATACTCCATTTCCTGCTGGATCAAGGTAGGCGTATGGATAAACAGATTCTCGTTGATCGTTTCTTTCGAGGCCATATACTGATAATAAACAGGCACTATCCATTCGGTCAGGACGAGACTTGCCAATGCCGACAGGATGAAAAGAACCGCAATCTCGCTGAAGAGTAATCTGAACAATCCTTTTGCGTCTGAACCTAAGCATTTCCGTAAACTGAGTTCTCGTGTCCGGTTATAGAACGACTGAATGCAGAACTTCAGGAAGTTTATCATCGCGGCAATCAATATCAGGAGGCCGATCAACGGGATGAAGAATGTCGCACTGAGATTATCCGGTTTGTACATCTCTTCCTTGAAAGTGCGTGCTGTCAGATAGTGATCGTTGTTTTTTCCAAAAGCCGGTATTTGTTGGCGTAACCTTTGGTTTATTTCTTTGCTTGAAACACCTTTATCCAGCAGGACCACCAGATCTCGGTATTTACGTTTTGGTTGGATGCCGGCTGTTTCCAGGAAATAAAAGTCACTCTTTTCCCGTGTCCCATCCGGAAAATCCCTGATAACGGCGCTGATTGTGGAATAGTGGATGGCAGACGTGTCGCTGTCTGCACGACTGAAATAGAGTGTTTTATAGGGGGCAAAACCAAAAGTACAACTTCTTATTTAATGGGAGAAACCGCATAAAACACTGAAAGACAAATAAGAATAAGAATAAACGCTTAACTGAAGCGTCCTTGTTTAAAGTTGAATCGATTTGAATTTGATTTTAAATGAGAACGCTTTTTTGTGGGCAAATTGCATTTCGGTTTAATTTGGAGGGGACAAAGAGTTTGTAAATGGACGAATCTGATACTTCTGGCTGTATGGGTAAAGATGGGTGATAAAAGGTGCTTAAATGGACGTTTGGAGAAGTGATTGTATGGAGGCTGGTGAGCGGTTGAAATGGTCTCTTTCCTTTCCTGTTCTGTTGGGTATATTTTGAAGAAAATTTATTCAAATTATTCCATATAGTTATTATTTGGTATATTTGCGACAAAGAATATACGAAATACACTATGACAAAAGTAATCCATGTACATCTGATCTTTGAGAAAAAGAATTACTATTTCGGCTCGATTTCCGCCATTTTCGACACGTTGACAGAGGAAGAGATCGGGATCACCAAGAACAGCCTTTTGCACGCTGGAATGACCGACGGAAGTTGCAAAATGACCAAACGGGCTATGATCATCCAGTCGCATCTGATACGGAGCGGACGGTAAGGAACGAATTGGAAAGTATTACATTTGTTGTACCGTTGGTTTGTAACCAAAAATGTAATACTTTTTGTAATACTTTTTTTGTATTACATTTTCTGTACCGTTGGTTTTTGTGGGTGGGTTTGTTTGGAGGTGTGTTTAAATGGTTGTAATTTTAGGGCTAAAACGATGTAAAGACAGTAATATTATGAGCAATAATGGTAGTATGTGGAAAAGATTGATCAGAAAAACTATAGGGAAACGGGAAGAAAAAGTTCACAAAGATGACGACGTTGTTTTTGTTAACTTCGAGGTGGATCGGAAAGGTATCATCCGGACGCTTATTGACGATCATCGGGATGCGGCCCTGTATAGGCATGCTCTTTGTGCCATATACTTGAAATTGATGGGCATGTCGTCAGGTGCTACTCCTCACTATGAAGACAAAACCGGTTTTGTTCGTCCTATTTTAAAGGAAATAAAACGTTTACGAAAACGTATAGAGGAGCTGGAAACGACAGTAAAGGAATATGAAGAGAAAGGAGTCTGCATACGATGAATGTACCTGTATTATCAAAAATAAAAGCTTGGAAAGAAAAGCGCCTTAGAAAGAAAATCGTCCTAAGGCTGCTTTCAAATCCTAATTACAAACCAAGTGATTGCACAATGAATCTTGCGGAGCATATAATCTATTATATCAATAATGGTGTGTCCTACCTCGTGAAATAACAATTGGAGGTAATGGCTTATTCTCATTATCTACAGACGGAAAAACAACAGGAACACTAAAAGATATGTTTGTATTTGAGGTGTTCCCGCCTGAAGATGTCTTGTTGTTGCCAATTCCGAAAGAACCCAACATAACCCCTATTCCTGTTTTGTCTTCTGAATTAGATGTATTTGTTAATGCTATATTGAAATCAATATCATGTACAATGTGTAGTTTATTTTTCAAGTTTACATAGCTCCGATTTTCCCGCAAGAAAATTTGTACTTTTGGTTTTGCCGATTATAGTTTTTCCGATAGGGTTTTCTGCTCCGAATATTTTTTTCGCGGATGATTCGCTGATGAATACTTCTCCCGGTTTGAGTGTCGGTGTCTGGCCTTCCAACGTTTGAATGCTGAATATGGTCGGAAAATCTTTTGTGACATTCTGGATGCTGCACTGGTACGGGATTTCTTTCTGGTTCTCTTTGGATATGGAAATATTGGCTTGGCCGTATCCGTATGAATAAGCGATTTGCCCAATTCCGGTGATCGGATTCCCCATCAGTTCTTGCACCACCTCTCCTGGAATATAAGGGTCCTCATAACCGTATTGGGCCGATTTGGCATATATATTCGCCATCCGATCGCTGTTTGCCCAAGCAATAAACTGGTTGTTGAATCTTCTGATATAATAAGAGGTTATACTGAAACAAAGAAGTCCGACTGCGATTCCGATGATGGAAAGCAAATACTGGATCTTGTTTTTAAGAATTTGGCGGATAGCCATTTTCAAGTAGTGTTTGAACATGATGTGATGTTTTTGTCGTTATTATGTTTTTGTTTTTATTATTCCGTTTTGATTACCTCTGCCGGATTGGTGGCGGCTGCCCTTTTGACCTGACGGAATATAGAGAGCAGCACGATCCCACAGGTGATAAGGAAAACCAACAGGAACAATCCTGCCGGCAATGTGGTATGGTTGGCGTATGTCTCGAGCCAACGTTTTATAACCAAGTAGCCGACTGGAAGAGCAAAAACATTGCCTAATGTCACTAATATGAAATACTCTCGGAAGAACAGTTGAAGAATGTGATAAAAGGTAGCTCCGTTTACTTTGCGGATGGCAATCTCTTTCCGCCGCTGTTCGGTGGCGAGGCTCACCAGAGAGTAAATGCCGAATGTGGAGATAAGGATGCAAACCAGCGAAAGGATGCTGAAGATGGTAAAGATCACTTTTTCCGGCCGGTTGAACCGATCTATTAGATCGGACAGCTCCGTAAACATTTTACTCCGGTTGACATTGTCATTCTGAATATGTGATGTTATCTCGTGAAGATGTTCCAGCACTTCTTTTTTATGTCCTTTTGCATAGCGGACATAAATAAGGTAAGGACGCTCGAAGTCTTTTACCATCGGATTTTCGTATGTGGTGAAGAACAGCGGTAATATAGGATATTGCATCGGAGCGTAGAGATAGTCTTTGATGACACCGCAAACTCGGGCTTGGCTTGCTTGCCCTTTTATGTATATAGGCCGTTCAAGCAGATCCGTGTAGCCTAATGTTTGCAGGCAAGTTTCATTTACCATATAGCTATATGGGGTTGCGTCCGTCGGCCAGCTACCTGCTTTCAGTTGCAGTTTGAAGAACGAAAAGAAGTCCTTGTCGGCAACGATTACCGGGCTGTAACTATTGGGTTCGGCTTCATTCGGATCGAAACAGAAATACGAGTAAAAGGAACCGTACCAATCCCCTTGTTCCGTAAAGATCGGAGCGTTCCCGCAGGTGTATGTGACTTCTTCTACATACGGATGGTTGGCCATTTCCGGTTTCAAAACACTTAAATCCGTCTGAAAGGAGGTGTCATATCCTAAATCTACCTGTATGACCCGTTCATAATCGATCCCTTTATCTTTTGAAAGGATAAAATGCAACTGTCGGAACAATCCGATGGAGGTGATAAAGAACAGTGAACCGATAAATATCTGAACGATGATCAGGCCCTGTTTGAAAAGAGCAGGCTTCTGTATTTTATGCTCCAAAAGATTTCGTATCGGATAATAACAGATAAAAAGGAATGCCAGGATACAGATTCCGGCGAGCGACAGCGTATTGCCTAAAAGTGAAGTTCGTGAAAGGTGGCGACTGACGTTCTCATAGATACCATACCGGTGCCAGGTCGTATAGCTTTCATAGTAAGGATAGATGCTCTCGATCAGACAGAAAGAAATCAGGAAGGCGATGATCAAAGGAAGTGCCAGTTCGATGAAACTTTTTGTAATCATACTTGTGGTTGAGGCTCCTATACAAAGATAAGTCCGGTTTTTTTGTTGTTTCCGTTGCTGTTGACCGATAAAAAGGACAAGTAGGTTGATCAGAGCGCTAAGGAAAGCCATTGTCCCGGCCAAAGCCAGGATATGAATGTTACGGATGCGGTCTGTCAATTCAGGGTGGCACCGAAGATGTACTTCGGAGGCTGTCAGCAGGTTTATTTTCCAGTTTTTTACCTGTTCGCGATCCCATGTGTCTTCGGCATGACTTTTATAGTGCGCCAGTTTGTTCCGTACATTTGCCACATTCGCATTCTTTTGGAGCCGCACGTAGGTCGTCATGCGTTTGACATGATTGGGTTGAGGGGTTCTGATCAACAGAAAGTCGAACAGCAGATCAGTATTATCCGGATAGTTACGGATAATACCGACTACAGAGGGACGAAGATTATTATCCAATACGACTTCCTTGCCGATACAGTTTGTTGTCCCGAACAATTTGTGGGCTGTCCGTTCCGTTAAAATGACAGAACTGCCGTCGGGAATGACCCCTTGGTGAGTCCCTTCGATAAAATCTGTCCGGAAAAGGTCGAAGAAGGACTGTTCGCTTTCCATTCCATGCAGGTTGATTGCTTCGTTGTCCTGTTTCAATGTAAAGCTGAGGTGGTTGAATGAACAAGAGGCTTCGATTTCGGGGAGCAGCTTGAATAATTCTTCCCGGTCGTTAATATGTAACTGGTCTAAATCTGATTGTGTTCCGTTGGCACGCTTGACAAGTCCTTCTGTCGTCAGGCAGTAAAGTCGGTCTGCTTCCGGATGGAAATTATCGAAATGTGTCTCCCACCATAGCCAGTAACCTCCTAAAATGAAGGCAGTAAATCCTACGGCCAGACCAATGATGCTGACAATTGATTGAGTTCGGTATTTCAGTAGTTCCCGAAAAGAAACTTTGACATAGTGTGATAACATAATCTGATTGTTTGTTATAAAATATTGTTCAAAGACATTCTTATTCCGACTTGATCACTTCTGCCGGGTTCTGGTTCGCTGCCTTCTGTATGCGCCAACCGGTACAAAGAGTCAGCAGCAGGACCAGTACACCCCAGATGACCGGATAAAGCCACCAACTGATTGCTGCTTGCAACACATAGTTTTCAATCCATGATTTCATGATCAGGTAACTGGCCGGAAATGCTATAACCGAAGCGATGCATAGCAGGCGGAGATTACCGGCAAAAAACATTCTCATGATATCGGAGGCCTCTGCCCCGTTTACTTTACGGACAGCGATTTCTTTCTTCTTCTGTTCGCAGTCCAGAGTTACTTGAGAGAATACGCCGAACAATGAGATCAAAATACAGACTATAGTCACGAAGTCAAGCATCTTGAGTAGCGTCTTTTCCGATTTCAGAAACTTTTCATACTCTTCTTCCATAAAAGTAACATGTATGTCGACGGCGTTCGGTTGCATTTTCTTTGCCAACTGTTCAACCTGTTGTTTGCACAGTTCGCGGCTTCCCGGCTGATGCCGGAATATGGCAGTCGTTGAATAATCATTCTGTATATTCTTTTTCCCCGGACTGAACTCGAGCATAACCGGCTTTACCGGAACGGTAGGAGGTGCGATATAAAAGTCTTTGAAAATGCCGTCGATGATAAATCCTTTCTGATCTTTGCGGCTAAGTGTTTTGCCAATCGGGTTGTCGATCTTCAATTCCTTTACAGCTGCTTCGTTTAGGAGTATGTGCCGTTCGGTATCTCCTTCCGGCAACTTGCCTTTTAGCAATTGCAGACCATAAAATTCAAAGTAGCGATTGTTGCATGGGATTATTTGGATCGTAAGACCTTCCACAGAGGCCGGCTTGCCTTCCCAATCGGTAAAGGACCTGTAGGAACGTGAATGGCTTGGAAATAGTGGATCGTTTTCATCCGGATATACTTCGGCGATGGAGGAGAGTTTGGCAATTTCTTCTTTCAAACCGTCTGTTTGGGGATATATACGGACATCGCCCCGGTCTTTCCGGTTTAGTCCGATATCGGTGGTGTGCAAGTGATGGATTTGCTTGATCAGTACCGACGAACAGAATATGAATCCGATGCTGATTATTAATTGCAAGGTAAGGCTTGCTTTGGGGAAGAGGTTCTTTCCTTTCCCGTCAGACGAACCTTTAAGGGCCTTTTGTAGCGAGCGCTTCCTGAAATAGTAGATAGGGAATAAAGAGAACAGGAAAGCCAGTAAGGTGATGAATCCGAAATAGACGAATGTTTCCAGATAGAGACTGAACGAATCCGTTTTTACATTCGATAATTCTTGGAATACAGGCAGTATGACTTCGATCAAGGCTATTCCGGCTAAAAGAGAGATGGAAAGCGTAAGCAGGTATTCGGAAGCGAACAGGACAAACAGATTGCCGTCAGACGAGCCGCACACTTTCCGAAGCCCGATCTCTTTACTGCGTATTCGTATACGGTTCACGAACAGGGTCAGATAGTTGAATAGTGCGCACAGGATTACCAATCCTCCGGCAAGAGCGAATAGCAAGATATGTTCGAGCTTGATAGTTGGCTCTTCTTCGGGGTGGTCATACCGCATGGCGGTGATTGACGTCAGAACGAAATGACTCAGCGAGTCTCTGTCTTTCTTTATTTTATGTTCGTAAAGTTTCTTTTTAAAAGCTCTCATATCCGTTTCCGGACGGACCTTTATAAAAGTCTGACAATAGGCTACGTTCCATTCCTCCGTTTGTCGGGACGGCTTCAGTATTCCGAACGGAAAATTCGAGTGCTGGTCCTGACTTTTGACTATGGCACATATTTCCATATCGTCAGACCAAATTTTCAGTTTTTCACCTAATGGGTCCTTTGTGCCGAAGACCTCTTTGGCAAGCTTGTCCGTGATCGCGATCTTGTTACTTTTCGGGATCATAAAATCCCGGCTACCGGAGATCAGTTCTATTTCGAACATATGTTCGGTAGCTGAATCCATGACCATGTCGAAAGATTCGTATTTCTTCTCGTTGTAGAGGAAATCGGTTTTCCAGGCACTCGTGTTGCAACTTTCCTCTATCTCCGGGAATGTCTCTTTCAAATATCGGGCCAGCGGGTAAGGTGTAACGCTTGATAATCCTTGGTCATCGGTTTCCGATTTCATCCGGACGTAATAGATCCGGTCAGCGTCTTTCCTAAACGTATCGTAGGTCAGTTCATATCGTATCCAGAGCGACGATAACGCGAAACTTGTAAATCCGATTGCGAGCCCGACGAT
>OGXK01000602.1_pt1 | contig 18710 bp, 20 predicted proteins | sample 1576261 | NCBI WGS metagenome assembly OGXK01 (sample SAMEA3541581, study PRJEB24748) | human gut metagenome | biome: human gut; feature: human-associated habitat; material: faeces | place: China | collected 2012 | reverse complement strand
CGTGTAAAATCATCTCAATCCTGTTCAAGATCGTCTCCAAATCACTATCTTTGCGCCATATCTTCCATACATCATCCTTGCAAGCCAATTCACGTCAAATTCCTCCTGTTGATTGTAAACTTCTGTCCTTGATTATAGAACAAATTCTTGAAGAGATTGTGACCTTTTTACAGCAGGATTGAAAACATCACGAAACAGCTGTCATCCTTTCTTTTTCTCCTTCGCTTTCACCACCCTGCAAAACTTCGCACGATTTTTCACAGATTCGCGAAAATTATTGTCTATTTTGCTGTTTTTTGTTGCGAAGTCCTTGTACTTTATCACAGTGACTTGCTCCCAAACAGGTAGGATGGTATAATAAAATCCGTTTGTGAAAAAGCCGCGCAGCAAAAGCCTTGCCGGCAGAAAAGAGGATACGAATTTGGAAAAGAAATTAAAGATGATTGGTTTTATGATTCTCGGAAACGCTATTCTTGCGATGGGCACCGCTGCCTTTGTCGTCCCCAACGGACTGATTTCCGGCGGTGTGACCGGTATCGGTCTGATTCTTCAGCGGCTGTTCGGTCTGCCGGTAGACATCGGTGTCTTTGTAGCGGACGGCGTACTGTTTTTACTGGGTGCGGCGGTGATGGGAAAAGCCTTTGCCGCTACCATCATTTTGAGCACGATTGTCTACCCGACCTTCTTCTCGCTGTTTGGAAAAATCCCCTTCCTGACCAGTCTGACCGATGACAAGCTGATGGCTGCCATCTACGCCGGGCTGCTGATGGGCGCGGGCATCGGGCTGGTCATCAAGGTCGGAGGCTCCACCGGCGGCATGGACATCCCTCCCATCATCCTGCACAAGCTGTTCGGTCTGTCCATCCCGGTGATGATTTCGGTGGGCGACATCCTCCTGCTGCTGGTACAGGCGTTCTACTCCTCCACCGAGCAGGTGCTCTACGGCATTCTGGTGGTCATGCTGACCAGCATCGTCATCGACAAGGTGCTGATTATGGGACAAAAGCAGACACAGGTCATGGTCATCAGTCCCGAATACGAGCGCATCAACCAGGCAATCCACCAGAAGATTGACCGCGGCTCCACCCTCATCCACGCCACCAGCGGTCTGGAAAAGCAGGAGCAAAAGGTGGTGCTCAGCGTCATCTCCAACCGCCAGCTGGGTGACCTCAATGAGCTGATTCTGCAAATCGACCCGCAGGCGTTTGTCATTGCCAATGAGGTCAACGAGGTCAAGGGCAGAGGCTTTACCTTGAGCAAACTTTCCAAATAATTTTTCTTGCAGTATTTGTTGCATAACCTTTCTGACAAGCCGGCTGAATCCCCTTCAGTCGGCTTGTTTTCTGGATAATTTTACAGTTTTTTTACCCCTCTTTCCTTCTTTTAAGAAGGTATGCCCAGACAGGCGATTGAAATTTTCTATCTTTTGCGTTATACTGATATTATTCAACAATATCATATAGGGGGTATCTCTTTTATGCTCGCCAAGAAAAAAGCCAAAGACCTTGTCCTGGATGCGCTGTTCTTCATCGCAGGCAGCTTTTTGTTTGCCGTATCCATCGACACCTTCACCGCACCCAACCAGATTGCTGCAGGCGGTCTGACCGGTGTGGCAACGATGCTCAACCATCTGTTCGGCATCCCGATTGGTACTGCCAATATGCTGATGAACGTCCCGCTGCTCATTTGGGCGTACATTGAAATGGGCTACCAGATTATCATTAAAACCATCATTGCCACCCTGCTTTCCTCTGCTATGATCGACATTATGGTCCCCTATCTGCCGCAGTATCAGGGCGACCCGCTGATCACCATCGTCTTTGGCGGCTGTCTGGCGGGACTGGGACTTGCCCTCATCCTGACGCGCGGCGGCACCACCGGCGGCACCGAGCTGGCTGCCAACCTGCTGACCCTGCACATCCATGGCTTTTCCCTTGGAAAATTTATCATGGCAATCGACCTGATCATCGTACTGGTTTCCGCTGTGGTTTACCACGACTATGAAAGCCCGCTGTACGCGATTCTGGTCATCTATATCACCTCAAAGGTCATTGACGCGGTCATCTACGGCTCCGACAGCGGCACCGGCAAGATGATGTTTATTATCTCCCCTAAGAACAATGAGATTGCCCGGCGCATCATGGATGATTTGGAGCGCGGCGTCACCGAGCTGAAATCCCGCGGCGCATACAGCGGCAACGAAGGCACCGTCCTCTTCTGTGCCGTTGGCAGGCAGGAGGTCCACAAGACCTACGACATCATCCACGAGATCGACCCGGATGCCTTCATCGTGGTGGATGACGCCAGCGAAATCACCGGACTGGGCTTCCGCGATTTCCACCAGTACCGTCAGTCCAAGCAATCCAAAAAATCGAAAAAGGACAAATCCTCTCAGTAACCCCTATTAAAAAGGAAGATACCACTGCAAATCGGTGGTATCTTCCTTTTTTTATCGATTCCGGCAAATCCTTCTGTTAGCGGATGCCGTACTTTTCAATCACATAGTCCATATCCTTGTCACCTCTGCCGGAGAGGTTGATGAGGATGGAGCCTTTGCCCATCTTCTCGGCAAGCTTTAAGGCGTAGGCAACCGCGTGCGAGCTTTCGATTGCCGGGATGATTCCCTCCATGCGCGACAGCTTGAAGAAGGCGTCGATGGTGTCGTCGTCGCCGATGACATCGTATTTCACCCTGCCCAAATCGTGCAGGAAGGCGTGTTCCGGTCCGCTGGATGGGTAGTCCAGACCGCTTGCGACCGAGTAGACCGGAGCCGGCTGACCGTTTTCATCCTTGAGCATGATGCTGTTGAAGCCGTGCATGACTCCTTCGCTGCCGTACTGCAAGCTGGCTGCGTGGTCACCCAAGTCGGTTCCTCTGCCCAGCGGCTCCACGCCGTAGATTTCCACCGGGTCATTTAAGAAGCCCGAGAAGATTCCCATGGCGTTCGAGCCGCCGCCCACACAGGCAACCACCGCATCCGGCAGTTCACCGGTCATCTGCAAAAACTGCTCTCTGGCTTCGATGCCCACTACGCTCTGGAAATCGCGCACCATCATCGGGAAAGGATGCGGACCCACCACCGAGCCGATGCAGTAGATGGCGTCCTTGTACTCGCGGCTGTATGCGGCAAAGGCTGCATCCACCGCTTCCTTCAAGGTGGCAAGACCATCGGTCACCTCGATGACCCGCGCGCCCAGAATCTTCATGCGGGCAACGTTGGGCGCCTGCTTTTTGATGTCCACCGAGCCCATGTAGATGTCGCACTCCAGTCCGAAGTAGGCGGCAGCGGTAGCAAGTGCAACTCCGTGCTGTCCGGCGCCGGTTTCGGCAATCACCTTTTTCTTGCCCATATATTTTGCCAGCAGCGCCTCACCCATGCAGTGGTTGAGCTTGTGCGCACCGGTATGGTTGAGGTCCTCACGCTTGACATACAGCTGAACGCCGTTGCCCAAGCTCTGGGACAGACGGTCCAGATGGGAAACCGGTGTCGGTCTGCCCTGAAAGTCCTTGCGGATGCGGCGCAGCTCGGCGATAAATTTTGCAGACTTGCAGATGGTCTGGTAGGCATCGCGGATTTCGACCATCGCTGCTTTAAGCTCCTCCGGGATGTAAGCTCCGCCGTATTTTCCAAAATAGCCGTCGTTGGTTGGGTAGTTTTTAAAGTAGGTATCAAAATCAACGTTATTGAATTTCATCTTTCTTCCTCCATCATAAAAAGCATCTTCATTTGGTTGGTTTTCGGTTTTTCATCAATCCATCTTTCCTGACGCCATCGTTTGGTCTGCAACATTCGGTTTTCCTCCCTGTTTTGCCTTAGCGTCTGTCAACAGCTCTTTGTGATGTTGGGAAACAACAAAAGCGCCCTTGACAGAATCCTCTTGTTCTGTCAAGGGCGAATAAAATTCTTTATCCGTGGTGCCACCTTGATTCACCTGCTGTACAGCCGGTGCGCTTTTACAGGATACCAACATATCCCCGACAACTAACGTATGCCTGACACGTCGCAGAATACTTTGAATGGGATCTTCCCTTTCATTTGACTGCGCCCTCAGCGGTCCATTTGACGACTTGTTTCTCCCCCGACTCTCAGCAACACGGGTTCTCTGTACAGGCATCATCGCCGTTATCTCCGCTTCAACGGTTTGTTTATGAACTTGACTTGATTCTATCACAGCACAGGGCAACTGTCAATCCCTTTTTACAAAATTTCTTTGACAGTTTTTTGTCAATATACACCACTTTTCCTCCTTTGTCCCACACCAGCTGTTGTACAGATTGACATTATTGTCAAAAAGAATACAATGGAAATAGAACGATACGGAGGAAAAACAAATGGAACAGACCAATAAACTCAACTGGATTAAAAAAGTCACCCCGCTGCTGTACAGCCTTTCGCTGGCAGGCATCTGCCTGTACATTGCATTGCGCTGCCGCAGCTGGGCAAACCTTCTGCTGCCCTGGGAAACCGGATTTGTCTTTTTCCCGCTGGCGGCTGTGTACTACCTGTCCAACCAGCTGCTGTGCAAAAAATATCTGGTGGCAGAAAACCGCGCCCTCACCTATTGGGTCAGCGTTGCCACCTTTGTGGTCATCTACCTGTCGATGTCGATTTTGTGCGCTGACCTGCTGCAATGGTTGCTGCACTTCTTTTTAACCGATGCCGCCCGGCAAACGCTGTTCATCCTGTGCGGTTTTGCCTGCCTTGCCTTCACCCTTTTCTTTGCCTGCTATGGCTACTACAAGACCACCAAAATCGTAACCGTTCAATATCCGCTTGCCAGCGAAAAACTTGCCCGCCCATTGCGCATCGTACAGCTCAGCGACCTGCACATCGGCTTTTTTGTGGGCGAACAGCACATCCGCCAGACGGTGGAGGCAGTCAACCGGCTTCAACCGGATATGGTGGTCATCTCCGGCGATATGATCAACGCTGCCAACACCCTGGAATGTCCCGAAATCGAAGCGGTCGAACGGCTGCTGGCACAGCTGCACTCGGTCAAGGGGACCTATGCGGTTGTGGGCAACCACGACCCGGAGGTGTCCGACCCGGACTTTCAGGATTTTTTAAAGGCATCTGACATCCACCTGCTCAACGATTCGGTCTTTGCCGACAACGATTTGCAGCTGGTCGGACGCACCACCTGCACCAAACCCCACCTTCCCCTCTCCGCTTTGATGCAAAATCTGGATTCACAGCGGCTGACGGTGGTGCTCGACCACGACCCCATCGGCATCCCGCAGGCGGTCGAAGCCCACGCCGACCTGGTGCTGTGCGGTCACACCCACCGCGGACAGGTCTTTCCGCTGGCGTGGTTTGTCCGCTTTTTATACAGCAAACAGCAGCTGTGGGGAATTTCCCGCAGCGGTGACACCACCTCCATCGTCAGCGCCGGCACCGGCTTCTTCACCATGCCGATGCGCATCGGCTCCGACTGCGAGGTGGTCTGCATCGACATCCGCCCTTCTGCCAACGAGCAACTGTAATTGGGAGGTTCTGCTATGAAATGGATTCTGCTTTTCATCTATCTGCTGATGATTCTCGGTGTCATCTTTTTGGAGCGCAAACAGCCGACCGAAGCGCTGCTGTGGGTGGTGGTCCTGGTCTGCCTGCCGTACCTGGGCGCGGTGCTGTATCTGGTGTTCGGCAGCACCATGGCAATCAAGCTGACCGCCTACCTGCGCAAAAAACGTCTGGACGAGCATCACCTCTCCATCCCGCAGCAAACTGTCCTCCCCGAGCTTGCCGTATCCGACGAGGACCGCCAGGTCATCCAATTTAACCAAAGCTACAACCGCAGCCGTCTGACCAGCTGCGACGACGTGCAAATCTATACCAACGGAGAAGGGCACTACCGCCAGCTGTTTGCGGACATCCAAAACGCCAAGGAGTGCATCTACATCGAATTTTACACCATCCACCACGACCTGATGGGCGAAGCGCTGGTCAAAGCCCTCAGCGAAAAGGCAAAGCAAGGGGTCAAGGTGCTGGTGATGTGCGATTTTGTCGCCAACCTTTCCACCCCTGCCAGTATGTTCCGTCCGCTTTGTCAGGCAGGCGGCAAGGTCATCCGCATCAAGCCCTTCTTCACCCACTACCGCAGCCACCGCAAGATCGTGGTCATCGACCACAGCATCTCCTACATCGGCGGCATGAACATCGGCAAGCAGTATGCCAACCTTGCCAAGGTCAAAAATCCGTGGCGGGACACCCAGGTCCGCATGACCGGCGGGTGCAGTCATGTGCTGGATGAATATTTCCTGACCGACTGGCTGTGCTCGGTGCGCCGCAAGGACTGGAAGGAAACGGTGGAGTATGTCGATTCGCTGCCGCAGGTGCAGGAAACCCTCTCCGCGCAGCTGTGCCAGTTCATCGTCGGCGGCGTGGACACCAACAAGGAATCGGTCAAGATGTGCTATCTGAGCATGATCCGAAGCGCCAAGCACAAAATCCGCATCCAAAGCCCGTACTTCATCCCGGACGCCTCCATCATGGACGCGCTCAAGACTGCCGCTGCTGCCGGTGTACAGATCGAGCTGATGATTCCCGGCATCAAAGCCAGCTTCTTCCTCGACCCGGTCACCACCTACTACTGCGGACAGCTGATGGAATACGGCGCAAAGGTCTACAAATACCACGGCTACATCCACGCCAAGACGATGGTCATCGACAACGAGCTGTGCTGCATCGGCTCGGTCAACATGGATATGCGCAGCCTACAGGTGGACGACGAGGTGTGCGGTGTATTCTATGCAAACGACATCGTTTCCCGCTACGACCGCATCTACGACCAGGACATCGAAAGCTGCGACCCTTACACCTGGGAGCAGTTTAGCAACCGCGGGACGAAGGAACGTCTGAGCGAAAGCATCTTTTTGCTGTTTGCTCCGCTGATGTAAACAAAAAAACAGCAACAGCACCGGCAGCAAATGCAAAAACGCTGCAAAGAAGTTTCCGCTCTCCCCTGCCGGCATCTGCGACAGGGACTTTCGTAGATTGCAGCCCTCTCCCGCTTCTTCCCGACAAAAAACCGGGTCGTGTATCAAAAGATACACGACCCGGTTTGCATTGGACTGTTGCAGTTATACCTTCTGCATAACGCCTTTGTTCATCTTGTAGTGGACCATGTTCGGACGCAGGCAGGAAAGGTCGTGGGTGCTGATAAGCACCGCCTTGCCGGAATCCGCCTGACGCTGGAAATGCTCCATAATCAGTGCGGTGTTCTCCTCGTCCAAATCGCTGGTCGGCTCGTCGGCGATGACCAGTTTCGGCTGATGGACCACCGCTCTGGCTACTGCGACGCGGCGGCGTTCACCGCCGGAAAGGTTGGTCGGATAATCCTGCGCCATCGCTTCCATGCCAAATTCCTCCAGCAGCTGCATTGCCTGCTTTTCCAAATCGGGGTATTCCCCACACAGGCGGTGCGGCAGACAGATGTTTTCCAGCACGGTGAAGTTTGGCAGCAGGCTGTCCCCCTGCAGCACATAGCTGATCTGTGTCGCACGTAGGTGGGTCCATTCCTTTGCCGAAAGCTTGCACAGGTCCTTGCCCTCAAAGAGGATTTCGCCGCTGTCTGCGTGGGTCAGACCGGAAATCAGATGGAAAAAGGTACTTTTTCCGCAGCCGGACGGTCCGGTCAAAGCGCACAGCTGACCGGCATCCAGCGAAAAATCCACCTCATGCACCGCATCAAATTTTGTTTGCTGACGGTCATAGGTCTTTGTCAGTTTTTTGGTAACCAGCATTACATTTCCTCCCCACGGAGCAATCCGTCCAAATCGTTTCGGCTTACCTTCCATGCGGAATACAGCGATGCAACGACCGAAACCAGCAGAGCCAGCAGCATACACTTGAGTCCCAGCACCAGCAGATAGGACAGGGTGGTGTTCAGCTCCGGGATATGCAGAACGGTCATCAGAGTGTTTTTAAAGATGAGCAGTGCGGTAGTTCCAACGGCAGCGCCCAAAAATCCGCCCAGCAATCCGATCAGCACACCTTCGGTCAGGACCATGCCGGCAAGCTTGCCGCTGTCCGCACCCAGACAAGCCAGGATACCGAACTCTTTGGTTCGCTCGTTGATGGTGATGGTGAAGATGCACAACAGAGCCACAACAACCAGAACCGCAATCAATGCCACCAGAATGGCACTGTAGCTGCCCATACTCTGGGTGGACTGGATGGCTTCGGACATGATGGCGTTGGTGGTGTAGGCTGCCAACGGCGAATCCTCCGCCAAACGGAAGTTGATGGTTCTTGCCAGCGCCTTGACGTCGGTTCCCTCTTTGGCACGAATCATCAAAGAGGACACCAGCTGGCTGCTGTCCGGTCTTTCGCGGAAGGTTTCGTACCATTTTTCGCTGCTCATGATTTCCTGCGCGGTTTCATAGGTCATAAAGACGCAGGTGTCGTAGTTGGTGCCGGAGCGTTCCAGATGACCGACCACCTTGAACGGCTCGTTAAAAAAGATGACCTCGTCCTCTTTTTCCGGCGTAATCTGCGAACCGATAATCATTTCACCGCGTTCCGGCATTTTGATGTCGCTTTCTGCCAGCCACGCACTGACCACAAAGTCGGTTTCCGGCTCAAACGCAATCATCTGCACCTGTGCCGAGCAGCAGCCGGCAGCCAGCGACTGCATATACAGCTGCGGAGAGCAGGACTCCACTCCCTCCAGTGAAGCGACATCCTCGACCCATTTTTTGTCGAAGGTAAAGTCGCACTTTTCGCCCAAAAACAGCGAATCCGCCATGCTGCGCTCGTATTCTTTCGGAACTACGATGATGTCTGCGCCCAGACGGTCGGTGGTTTTCTCCAGTCGGTCCTTCATGCTGTCCACCAGAACGGTGCTGAGCATCAGCGAAAAGGAAAGCATAAATACAAAGAAAATCATGCTCCAGCTACGCACCGGTCTGCGGGTCAAGTTTTTGACCGCCATCTTCTGGATGATAAACTGTTTCAAGGATTATCTCTCCTTTTCCTTGCTTACAAAAAAGAGGATGCCCTGCAAAACGATGCCGATAGCCGACAGGGTGTGGGTAACCGGGAAGGTCAGCACATTGCAAGCCATATCCGGCTTCATGCAGCTGCCAATCAGAACGGTTGGGAACAGGATGGACATGACACAGACAACCGCACCGGTGATAGCCAGCAGACGCTTGGACTCCGCCTGTTTTGCCAGCAGCTGCAGTGCACCGACAACTGCCAGAATCACACCGACCGCAATCAGAGCTTTTGCGGTGTAGAAGCATTTCATCGGCTTGTCGCCTACCGGACATACCTTGAACAGAAACTGTGGTCCTGCTGCCAGCAGAACACCGATGATCATCGTACCGATGGACATGAGTTTGTTTTTCATAATCCTTTTCTCCTTCTTCTTTTTACATCTCTTAAAAAATGTCGCGTCAGCAGGTCCGTTTAACCCGGGCTTAAACAGACAGACGCAATTTCCTTCACTCAGCAGTATACTAAAATATTATATCAGAGTCAAATTGATATTCCTTATCATTGGGCTAATTCTGATAGATTTTGTCTAAAAATTAAGCATTTTATCTAAGATGCTTGTAAATTTATCCTGTTTTTTATCTTTTAAAGATGTATTTTGCACAATTTTCTTCTTTCCTTTTTCTTATATCTTTTGCAAGCAAACAGATAAAGCCAACAAAAAACATCCGCAGAAAACTTTCTGCGGATGTTTTTTGTTAATCGTTATACAGTTCTGTCAGCTTTGCCTGGGTCCAGTAGCTATAAAATCAGGTGTACAAAAAAGTCGCCTGCCCATTTATAAAAAGAACGAACATGAAGCAGAAAGTAGTTTGCCTTCCGTAATCACCCTATCTGCATCAATAAAGCAGTAGAAATTTTATGACCATCGTGATATAATAGAAATGAAAGTAACCGGTATTTCCTGCTATATATCAATAAAATTCAACCTGCTGCAAGTCGAAGGAGGGCTTTTGATGCGCTATTCTTATCCTGCCTACTTTATCAAGGAAGAGTCCGGGTATTTGGTCTTCTTTCCCGACCTTGACAACATCGCAACCTGTGGCTGCAATTTCGCGCAAGCAACCTACATGGCAATGGACTGTCTGGCGCTGTACCTGTGTTCTTGTCTGGAAGATGGTAAAACGCTTCCGCCGCCCTCCCCTATCAAATCGCTCCACCTTTCTGATTTTCTCCAAAACGAACTAAATGACATCCCCTATTCCGATGCCTTCTGTCAGATGATTTGCGTCGACACCGACGAATATGAGCAAGCCCTTCACGCTGGGACCGCTCAGGTTTTGGTGGAGTTGCCTGACTTTCTTCTGCGTGAAATCGACGACAACAATCTGGATTTAAATGAGCAGATTTTCTTTGCTTTGGAGGAAAGATTGTATAAAAACAAATCCCCCAATGCACAAACCCTTGCTGCAATCGAGGATGTAAACAATAACCGCAACCTGTTTGGACCCTTTAAAAATGTAGAAGATATGATGAATGAATTGAATGGGAGGTCCTCACACATGGAAACAACGGAAATCAAGGACATTAAACTTTCCCCTAAAAAGTGAGGACACGGTTATGTCGCCGGCTATTCGGTTAATCTGGGCAGCGCAGAGGTTCGCTCCTGCGGCTTCCCTGATGAAAACGCTTTGCTCGATACAATAAAATTAACAGGAGGGATCTTATATGCTCTTATATCACGGAAGTGAGGTTCACGATGAAGAATAACAGCGCCTTATTTTATACCTGCAGTCTGATTGAGTTTATCGGAAGAGAAAGAAAACTAAAGCGTTCTGAGCTAGTTCAGTTTTTTGGGAAAAAGGTAATTGAGCGCATCTATCGCTATGCAGATGTATTCCACTGTGAGCCAATCGAAAAGACCGCCGATGACTTCATCACGAACCTTAATATTCCAACAGGTTCTTTTGATAATGTGTCCTCCTGCCGTTACAATGTCCCAGACTATTGGACCATTGGTGAGGTGTACGAACGATTGATTGAAGATATTGCTGGTGATCACACAGACCATCTCATCGATATTTTGATAGAGGTCTACACCTCTTGGATCGATGATGCCATCTCCAACTACAATACAGATTTTTATTACCAATCTCGAGAATACATTTTCGAATGTTATCGGGAGGGTAAAATCTGTGCATAATCATAGCAAAACACTCCCTTCTGCTGTTTTCAGAAAGGAGTGTTTTTTCATTTTATTCTGATTATCGTTTGCCGATAGCTTTCGTCCTGCTGTTTGGCAGCGAATCAAACTCCGGGTTAAAGGCATAGAAGTTTTTGCTGTCCAGCTGCTCCTGAGCAATGCGCAGCATTTCACCGAAGCGCTGGAAGTGGACGATTTCCCGCTCCCGCAGGAATTTAATTGGGTCGCGCACATCCGGGTCATCCACCAGCCGCAGGATATTGTCGTAGGTCACCCTTGCCTTCTGTTCTGCTGCAAGGTCCTCTGTCAAATCGCAGATGATGTCCCCCGTCGATTGCAGGGTTGCAGTAGAAAACGGCATACCGGATGCCGCCTGCGGATAGATGCCGGTGGTGTGGTCCACAAAATAAGCTTCCATGCCGCCCTCTTTGATTTGTTCAACCGTCAAGCCCTTGGTCAGCTGGTACAAAATTGCACTGACAATCTCGATATGCGCCAGCTCTTCGGTGCCGATGTCGGTCAAGCCCGCCTTGACCTGTCCCCAGGGCGCTGTATAGCGCTGGCTGAGGTAACGGGTCGCCGCGCCCATCTCACCGTCTGGACCTCCCAGCTGTGAGATAATCACCTTGGCGGCGGCAGCATCGGGTCGGGCAATCTTTACCGGGTATTCCAACTTTTTGCTATAAGTCCACATCGCTTACTCCTCCCTTCTCCTGGTCAGCGTTCAGGTCCCACGGCCACGGGTCATCTACCCAGCTCCAGCGTGCGCCGTTGTTTGCTTTCATCGGATTCAAGGCGCCAAACTGCTTTTCATACTCCGCCTTTGCCTGCTCAAGCAGATTGGCGTATTTATCGTGGTATTTTAAGGCGTCCTGGTCCTGCGGGTGGGTGTCAAGGTACAGGTTTGCCTCGATGACCGCAAACTCGTACATCTGCACCCGGTCCAGCAGCGTCCGGCGCATCTTATCTTGTGGCATTGCCTACCGCCTCCTCTCCGATGAAGGGTTTATCCAGCTGGGAAAAGATGGTTCCCCGCTGCAACCCTAAACTGGTATCATACAAATCCTTCCACTGCTGGGTGGGTACATACGCCATCGCCAGCGAAATCGGCTGGTCGGTAAAGGCAGAACAGCCTGCGTCCTGCCCGTTGCCGCTGCAAGGTTGAAACAGCATGGTCTTCACCGCTCCTTTTTTGTCAGGTTATCGGGCAGCGCATTCTGCTGCCGCCCACATTTTTAGACTATGATGCAGACCCGCAGCCGGTTCCGCCTTGCTGCTGCCTGTCCCTGGCGTGATAGAAGCATTTTTTCTAAAAGCTGCCTGCTTTTGCTTTCATTTTTACTGCCAAAGGCTTTCTTAAAAAATTTCACAGAATATTTTTTCTTTCTCCTGACAATTCGTGGTATAATGATTCACAGAATTAAAACAACCGACTGTATGTGAGGTGAACCAATGAACCCTTCCTATATTTTTCTTCCACTGCTTGCATTGTTGCTGGCAGGTGTCCTGCTGTTGATCTACTATCGCATGGCACTGCGCTTTGCCCTGCAAGCCATCGACCCGCAGCGGATGAACTACGGCGCTGTGCTTCGTCAGGAGATGGAGCGCAACCAGCTGGACCCCGACCGGATGGATGTAAAGTACGACAAATTGTTTCTGGTGAACCAGCATGGGCAGGAGCTGACCGCCCGCCTGTACCTGACGCCCAGTCAGACCGACCGCTACATCCTCTTCCTGCATGGGTACAACTACCCGTGGATCGGTGTGCTCAAATATCTGCCGATGCTGCTGCGTCTGGGCTTCAATGTGCTGGTACCGGACTTGCAGGCGCAGGGTGAAAGCCAGGGCAACTACATCACCTTTGGTGCGCTGGAAAGCGACGATTGCCTGGAATGGCTGGAGCAGATTCACAAACACGCACAGGTAAATGGATTTAACCGCGCGCGGGTCGGCGTGATGGGCGAGTCGATGGGCGCGGTGACCGCCCTGCTGACGATGGAAAAAGCCAACAGCCAGTCGGTCCCTCTGGAGGAAAAACCGCTGTTCTGTGTGGCAGACTGTCCTTTCTCCGACTGGGACAGCATGATGCGCCTGCAAGGCAAAAAACGCTACGGCTTTGACCCTTCTCCCCTGCTGCCGCTGGTCAAGCGGATTATCCGCCAAAAAAGCGGTGCGCAGATGGATACGGTAAATGCAGTCAATGCAGCGTCAGCCATCCGCGTTCCTGTCCTGCTCTTTCACGGGACCGCAGACAAACTGGTCCCCTTCGGGATGAGCCAGCAGATTGCCGATGCCTGCCCCACCGCCTCGCTGTGTCTGGTGGAGGGTGCAAAACACATGAACTGCTGTGTCCATTCTCCCAAGGAATACCGCCGCCAGCTGGTGGCTATGCTCAAAACGGTGCGCTTTGAGCCGGAATCTGCCGAAGAATACGCCGTTTACCTGTAAACTTTTTATCTGTAAACTTTTTACCTGTAAAACGACAAAAAACCCGCGACCCTTTTTACAAAGGGGTCGCGGGTTTTCTTTTTTAATGGTACATCGGCAGCATCATCAGATAGGGTGCCGTAAAAACTGCCAGCAATAGACTCAGCCTTCCTGCCATTGCCTCGGAAATATCCGCCTTCCCAAAGGAATACCTGCGGTTGAGCCGCCAAATCAGCCAACCCGCCAGGCATACACCCGGTATCGCGTGCAGGGTAGCACCCGGAAAATGGTAAGGGTCAAAGATGTGGCTGTCCAAAAAGGTGTTCAGCAACAGCATCAGCACAAGGCTCAGGGCAGCACCGGCAAAGTCAGCAGCAAAGCCAATCAACCAAACCTTGACGATGGAGCGCTTCCACAGCTCCTTCTTTCCTTGCAGCCGAAGCCAGCCTGCCGCTGCCAGCAGCACAAGGCTGTCCAACAAAAAATTTGCTGGAAGCAGCAGCAGCCAGAGCAGCGATGGGACCATCCAGAAAATCCAGATGGGAAAAATCAAATTATACAGTCGGATAGTGTGTCGTTTCATACAGCCGCCTCCTTTGCAGGACGTTTTTTATAGTATAACACGGCAGATTTTCGGCTGCAAGTGTGGAGAGGACAGCATAGAAAAAGTTGAAATTTTTTTCATCCCGTTGTATAATAAAAAGCATCTGAGAAGCTTACAACAAGAGAGGAGTCGGTAATTTATGCTAAAATCCTTTATCCACTACTACAAACCGCACTGGAAGCTGTTTGTATTCGACATGGTGTGCGCACTAGTTGCCGCCAGCTGCGATTTGATGTATCCGGTCATCTCCCGAAACATCATCAACACCTACATCCCGGACAAAAACCTGCGGCTCATCCTGACCTGGTGTGTTGCGCTGCTGGTCATCTACCTGGTGCAGGCAATCATGCAGTATTTCATGCAGTATCAGGGTCATGTTGTCGGCGTGCGGATGCAGGCGGATATGCGCAGGGACGTCTTTGAGCACCTGCAAAAGCTGCCCTTTTCCTACTTTGACGAACACAAAACCGGCGTCATCATGTCGCGCATCGTCAACGACTTGATGGACATCTCCGAGTTTGCCCACCACGGTCCCGAGGACCTGTTCATCTCGCTGGTCAGCGTGGTCGGTTCCTTCATCATCCTATGTACCATCAATATCCCGCTGACCCTGATCACCTTTGCCGTCCTCCCCTTCCTGATTTTGTTTGTCGTCAAAAAGAGGACTGCAATGACCATCGCCTTCCGCAAAAACCGCATTGAGATTGCAGAGGTCAACGCCAGCCTGGAAAACAGCATCGCCGGCGTGCGTGTTGCCCGTGCCTTCACCGGCGAGCAGGAGGAAGCTAAAAAATTTGATGAAAACAACCAGCGCTATGTCACCGTGCGGGAACGCGCCTACCGAGTCATGGCAGAATTCTTCTCCGGCACCAACTTTTTGACCTCTTTGATGAATGTCGTGGTGCTGACCGGCGGCGGCTACTGCGTCTACCGCGGCGTCATCAACGTCGGTGACATGGTCGCTTATATGCTGTTCATCAATATGTTTGTCAACCCAATCAAAAAGCTCATCCAGTTTGTCGAGATGTTCCAGAACGCCATCACCGGCTACACCCGCTTCCAGGAGCTGATGAACATCGAGGTAGAACAGGAAGAACCCGATGCGGTCGATTTGAAGGATGTCCGCGGCGAGATTACCTTCGACAACGTTTCCTTCCAGTACAATGAGGGCAAGGAGGTCCTCTCCAACATCTCGATGACCTTCCCGCAGGGCGAGATGGTCGCCATCGTCGGACCTTCCGGCGGCGGCAAAACCACCCTCTGTCATCTGATTCCGCGTTTTTACGAAATCACCCAGGGCAGCATCTGCATCGACGGACAGGACATCCGCAAGGTCACCCGCCGTTCTCTGCGCAGCAAAATCGGCATCGTGCAGCAGGATGTTTTCCTCTTCACCGGCACCATCTTTGACAACATCGCCTACGGCAAGCTGGGAGCCAGCCGCGAGGAGGTCTACGAGGCAGCTAAAAAAGCCAACATCCACGACTACATCATGAGCCTGCCGGAAGGCTACGACACCTTTGTCGGTGAACGCGGCGTCAAGCTGTCCGGCGGTCAGAAGCAGCGTATCTCGATTGCCCGCGTCTTTTTGAAGAATCCACCGATTCTGATTCTCGACGAGGCAACCTCTGCGCTGGACAACGTGACTGAAAACTACATCCAGGATTCGCTGGACGAGCTGTGCAAAAACCGCACCACCATCGTGGTTGCCCACCGCCTGTCCACCATCAAAAACGCCGACGAGATCATCGTCATGGACCGCGACGGCATCCAGGAGCGCGGCACCCACACTCAGCTTCTGGAGAAGGACAACGGCATCTACCGTGAGCTGTACGAAGCGCAGTTTGCACGCTTGTAATCCAGATACATTACAAACAGCGAAGGTTTTTCTGCTCAGGAAAGCCTTCGTTTTTTTGCCCGTTGTTTTATGCAGCAGAAAAAATTTTCACAAACCAGTGGCGTTCCTCGTCGTTTTGTGGTACAATTTTTCCAAAGAAAACACCCGGAAAGAAGGAATACAGGATGAACCGCGAACAAATCGAACTTCTGTTTTGTGTCCTTGCCTTTGCATGGATTACCTATATGGCAATCAAACACAAGGTCCATCAAACCGACCGCGGCGGCTTTCGGCTGATTCTGCTGATTTTTGTCGGACTGCTGCTGGCTTTTCTCTGCTTTCTGATTCCGGGTGGGGAAAAATACACCTTTGCCCTGATTGGAACTACCCTCGGCAGCGCATTCGTCTGCGTCTCCTGGAGCCACATCCGCTCGGTCAAACAATGCAGCGAGCAGGTCACCGGCATCTATCAGGGATTTAACAGCTATTCCGGCGGCAAGGGTTCACAAAGCCATGCACCGGTCTTTCGTTACCAGTACAACGGAAAAAAGTTCCACCGCCAGTGTGCCTCCACCTACCCGCTTTCCCTGCTGGAAAAGCGCATGAAGCCGGGTGAAGAATACACCATCTATATCGACCCGAAAAAGCCGACGAACTTTCTCTTGCAAAAGCGGGTCGGAGCCGGATACATCCTCTTTTTTCTGTTTGGAATTCTCATCATCTTTGTCGGCTTATCCGCACTGATGGTATAAAAACAAAAAGGCAAGCCGGTTTTTTAGCGGCTGGCCTTTTTTATTTTGTTACTTTTGGCTGTCTGTACAGCACAGTGTCATCTTAGTACAGCTTTGCACCTGCCGGAATCACGTCATCCAGCATCAGCAGATTCAAGCCTTCGTGTCCCTCGTACTCGTATACGGCGCTGATCAGCATACCCTCGGAAGGAATGCCCATCATCATGCGGGTCGGCAGGTTGGTGATTGCCACGCAGGTTTTGCCAACCAGCTCTTCCGGTTCATAGTAGTTGTGAATACCGCTCAGGATGGTGCGCTTTTTGTCGGTGCCATCGTTGAGGGTAAACTTCAGCAGCTTTTTGGACTTCGGAACTGCTTCGCAAGCTTCTACCTTAACAACACGGAAGTCGGATTTAGCAAAGGTGTCAAACTCGACCATATCAGCAAACAGCGGCTCGATTTTCACCTTGGAAAGGTCGAGCTGTACGCTTTCTGCGGATACTGCAACCGGTTCAGCAGGCTGAACTGCTGTCGGCTGTGTTGCCGGTGCAGGCTGAACGGATGCTTTCTTAGCCAGCTCCTCAGCAGTTGGCTTCATGGTTGGGAACAGCAGAACGTCACGGATGGACGGCTGATTGGTCAGCAGCATCACCAGACGGTCTACACCCATACCGAAACCGCCTGTTGGCGGCAGACCATATTCCAGTGCAGTGATGAAGTCGTTGTCCATATCGGTCGCTTCCTCGTCGCCCTGTGCCTTCAGCTCCAGCTGATGCTCAAAACGAGCCTTCTGGTCGATTGGGTCATTCAGCTCGGAGAATGCGTTTGCAAACTCACGACCGGTGATGAACAGCTCAAAACGCTCGGTGTAGCCCGGGTGAGCCGCATCACGCTTGGACAGCGGAGAAATCTCCACCGGATGTCCGGTCAGGAAGGTCGGCTGAATCAGCTTGTCCTCAACAAACTCGTCGAAGAACAGGTTGAGGATGTCGCCCTTGAGGTGACGTTCCTCGTACTGGATGTGGTGTTCTTTTGCTGCTGCTCTTGCCTCTTCCAGTGTCTGGATAGCGTCAAAGTCAACGCCGGTATATTTCTTGACTGCTTCTACCATGCTGATGCGTGCAAACGGTTTGCCCAGGTCGATTTCCTGGTCGCCGTAGACCACGGTGGTGGTGCCCAGTACCTTCTGTGCCACATAGCGCAGCATCTCTTCGGTCAGGTTCATAACATCCTCATAGTTGGAGTATGCCTGATAGAACTCGAGCATGGTGAATTCCGGGTTGTGCTTGGTGTCCATGCCCTCGTTGCGGAAGACACGTCCAATCTCATATACCTTGTCAAAGCCGCCGACGATCAGGCGTTTCAGATGCAGCTCGAGCGCAATGCGCAGGTACATATCAATGTTCAAGGAATTGTGGTGGGTGATAAACGGACGTGCAGCTGCGCCGCCTGCGATGTTGTGCAGAACAGGAGTTTCTACCTCCAGGTATCCCTTGGAATCCAGGAAGGTGCGCAGCTCGCGGATAATCAGCGAACGTTTTACAAAGACGTCGCGCACTTCCGGGTTGACAATCAGGTCAACATATCTCTGACGGTATCTCAAATCGGTGTTGGTCAGACCGTGGAATTTTTCCGGCAGCGGCAGCAGCGATTTGGACAGCAGAACTGCCTTGGTAGCACGGATGGAGATTTCTCCGTGTTTAGTGCGGAACACCTCGCCGTTTACACCGACGATGTCGCCGATGTCCCATTTTTTGAACTGCTCATAGGTCTCTTCGCCAATCACGTTGAGCTTGATGTAGATCTGGATTTTGCCGCTTGCATCCGCGATGTCAAAGAAGGAAGCTTTGCCCATCGAACGTTTGCTCATGATTCGACCTGCAACCGCTACCGGTTTTTCCTCCAGCTGGTCGAACTGCTCTGCAATCTGCTGTGCACTCAGAGCATATGCCCAAGCTGCCTAATTCCTA